>SXGT01063761.1_pt1 | contig 56832 bp, 50 predicted proteins | sample 3176221 | NCBI WGS metagenome assembly SXGT01 (sample SAMN11356862, study PRJNA531348) | freshwater metagenome | isolation source: freshwater sample F1-120 | place: China: Fuxian Lake, Yuxi | collected 2017-12-25 | reverse complement strand
TCCCTCTCCCTTCAGGGAGAGCGAGGCCGGGAGGGTGAGGTCTGCGCGGGGCTCGCGCGCTCCTCCCTCTCCCTTCAGGGAGAGCGAGGCCGGGAGGGTGAGGTCTGCGCGGGGCTACCGGAACCTCTTCGTCTCCCCCTGAAGAGCTGTCCAAAATTGCGCGCGCCCTCTCCCGTCAACGAAGGGCAGCCCCGGGCAATTGTTGGACAGCTCTTGAGCGCGCGTAGCGCGCGATTTGGGGGAGACCGACGCGCGCAGCGCGGCGAGTAGGGGCACCCCTTCTCTTGCGCTGGATCGCGCCTAACCGATCGGCATTGGCTCTAGGCGGCGACCACGCCGGATGGCGTCACGATCGCATCGCGGAGGTCGCCGTCGAAGGAGGCACCTGGCCACAGGACGACGCGTTCGAGGCGGCCTCGCGCGCGTGCGCCCGCGCCAGCGACGACGAGATCCGCCGCGCCCACGACGGACGCCCCCGCGCCGAGGAACACCCGTGACGCGGTCCGGGCCAGCCACCCGAGGTTCGCGTCGAGGTACGACGCGGGGGTCCCCACGTCCCAGGTCGGCTCGTCGTGGAGGAACGCGTGGAGCGCGCGCCCAGGACTCGCCAGGTACACGTCGCCCACGACGCAGCCGCGCCGCGGTAGCGTGAACGCCGGCTCGAGGACATGGACGCCGAGGAACTCGCCCGCGACGATCTCGGGGTCCTCCGAGACGCGCGTGGTCCTCAGGCGGACCACCCTCCCCTCGCGACCGATCCCCACGTTCCCGACCGTGCCCGGCGACGCACGCCGGACGACGAGGGTGGCGTCGTGACCACCTCGCCCATGCTCGCGCAGCAGGGCGCCCACGTCGAGCGACGGCGCGAAGACATCCGCGTTGTAGACGAGGACCGCGCCCGCCTCGCGCCCGTGCGTGGCCTGCAGCAGGCCGCCCGCTGTTCCGAGCAGCTCGTCCTCGACGCTCGCGCGGACGCCGGCTGCCCCGAGCCACGCGACGAGGGCATCCCTGCCGTGAAACACGTTCGCCGTGATGTCCCCGATCCCCCCGGCGCGGATCGCGTCCACGACGTGAGCGATCGCGGGCCGATCCCCGACGGGAACGAGCGGCTTCGGGAGCTGCTTCGTGAGCGCGCCGAGGCGCGTCCCCAACCCCGCCGCGAGCACGAAGGCCCGCGTGGTCACCCGCCCGCCGCGTCCGGGACCGGTGCGGCGGCGGCGTCGCTCGCCGCGTCGGCGGCCGGGACCGGCGGCGGCGGTGGCGGCGTGAGGAACGCGCAGTCGGGGTGGGTCTGCGGGCTCTTCACGACGCTGCAGTCCGCCGTGGAGATCGCCGCGACGCACGCGCGCACCTCGATGGTGCCGCGATCGGCGTTGGCCTCGAAGCCATGGAGGCATGCGTCGCGGTAGAAGCGGATGCAGGCCTCGACGTCGCGGCCCCCCCCCTCGTCATGGACGGGAGGAGACATCGGGATGTTGCAGCCCGGAGCGCGCTTGCAGCGCGCCTCCTCGATCTGGCGGCACGACTCCACCGCGACCGCCGACGAAGTACACCCGGTGAAACCCGACGCGACGATCACGGCCGCGAGGGCGATCGCCGCGAGCGGAGGAGCGAGGGGGCGCATCCCGTCCCCATAGCGGAGGCCGAGGGGCAAGGCCAAGTCTTCGGCTCGGCCCCGAACCGCCGGACTAGGCTTCGTCCTCCGCCGCCACGAGGTCGGCCTCGGCCTCCTCGCCGTGGGCGTTCGCGAAGGGGATCTTCCGGCGCTCGACGTGTGCGCGGTCGTCCAGCTCGATCCGCCAGTACGAGGGAGCGTCCCCGCTCTTGCAGCCCAGGGTCAAGGACGGCGCCGACAGGATCGTGAAGCTCGCGCCCGCCGGCTGACGCCGCTCGCTGACGTGCCGGTGCCCGTGGAGCACCAGCGTCGCGCCGATCTCCTCGAAGCACGCCGCCGCAGCCTTGCTGTCGTCGAGCCGCATCCCGATCTCGCTCGGCGCGCCCCGCCCGACGCCGACCGGCAGGGGGACCACGTGGTGGTGCAGAAGCACGAGCCGGTGCCGCGCGCTTCGCCAGGGATCCCGCGCCGCGATCGCCCGGGCGAAGGCGAGCTGCTCCTCGCCGACCGACCCGTTGTGCCGGTAGAACCGCCGCTGACGCCGGCACGAGTCGAGGCCGAGGATCACGCAGTCCCCCTCCGGGAACGCGCGCACCCACGCCCCACAGGGCTCCGGGACGGTGCCCGTCGACTCCATGAACGCGCGCCACGAGAGCGCCTTCGACTCGTGGGTCGGGCGCGGGCGCTCGCTCCCCTGCATCGGGAACAGGTACCGGTCATGATTGCCAGGGACGCAGAGCAGACGCTCCCTGCCCGCGTGGCTCTGGAACGCGGCGCGCACGAGCGCGTGGCCGGCGCCGTCGTCGGTGAGGTCCCCGGTCACGATCACGATGTTCGTGTCCGGGCCGACCTCGCGCGCCGCGCGAAGGAGGCGGACGTTCACGTTGCTCGGCGTCGCCTCGAGCAGGATGTCGACCGCGCCCGACCGCGGCAGGCTGGCCGCGAGGGTGTCCGCGCGCCGGGCCTCCAGACGGCACGCGCGCCGCGCGCCTCGCTCGACCTTGTCGGTTCCGCGCTCGCCCTTCTTCGGGGGGATCGGGTGCGCGTACCCGTCGGGATCGACGAGCGCGACCTTGGGACTCCTGCGGCCGATCTCGCGGAGTACGCGCCACCCGGACTCGGCCCAGGCGACCTCCCAGCGCGCGTCGGCCGTGTCCGCGATCCGGGCCGAGCGACGCACCATCTTCAGCCGATCGTGGAAGGTATCGCCGAAGGCCGACACGTGCAGATCGGAGACGTGCGCGAGGACCAGGGTCACATGCCGCTCAGGATCTTGTACGATTCCCCGGTGGGGACGAGCACGAGGCGGTTGTCCGCCACGGTGTGGCGCCACTCCTCCTTGCTGACGCCCGGGATCTTGTAGCTGGCCGAATATGTGTAATCTACAAGTATCTTGTCCGCCTGGGTGAACGTGATGCGGCGGTAGCGCACCTCGTAGCGGATCTGCTGGGTCTTGACGAACTGGGTCGTCAGGTATTCCCGCAGGCCGCCGTAGTCGATGTCGTCGGTGGTCGACGTGTTGCCACCGTCCTCGAGGTAGCGCTCGTGGGCCATCTGGAGCAGGAGCCCCACGTTCTTCTCCTCGACGGCGTGGCGGTACTGCTCGCAGTACGAGACGACCTTGCGGTTCTTGCTGTTGTCCTCGACGTCGGTGTTGGGGATCATCGTCGTCCCGCAGCCGGTGAGGCCGAGGGCGAGGCCAAGGATCGGGAGGCACAGCGTCCTGAGAAGCGTCATCGATGGGTCCTTCTGTCTCCTTCGTCCCCGGCGCGCCAACACGAGGGCACGGCCGTGCATTCCGGCGTCAGTTAGCGCGATCCCGGACAATTTGGCAACTCACCGGCTGCAAACGCGCGCCGTGCGGCCTCTTCGAGGCCGGTGCCCCTTCTTGACCGGGGGCCGCTCCATGCGCGAAAGTCGTCAGATCCCATGGGAACCCTCGTCGACTACACCACCGAGAAGGGCGTCGCCCTCATCTCCCTGAACGATCCCCCCGTCAACGCCTACAGCTACGAGATGCTGAAGGAGCTCGACTCGTGGATCCTCGAGGCGCGCTTCGACAACGACGTCCACGTGATCGTCCTCACAGGGCACGGCGAGAAGTACTTCAGCGCCGGCGCGAACATCAACATGCTGAAGGAGGCCGATCTCGCCTTCAAGTACTACTTCTGCCTGCACGCGAACGAGACGCTCTCACGCCTCGAGCAGACGCCCAAGCTCTGCATCGCCGCGATCAACGGCCACTGCGTCGGGGGAGGCCTCGAGATCGCGCTGGCGTGCGATCTCCGCATCGCGCGCGCGGGTGAGTTCCAGCTCGGCCTCCCCGAGGTGCAGCTCGGCGTCCTCCCCGGAACCGGGGGGACCCAGCGGCTCGCCCGCCTCCTCGGGAAGGCTCGAGCCATCGAGCTCATGATCGAGGGCGAGAAGCTCGATCCCAACCAGGCCCTCGCGAGCGGCCTGGTCAACAAGGTCTGGGAGGGTCCTTCCCAGGAGGAGTTCCTGAAGAAGGTGAAGGAGTACGCGCACGGCTTCTGCCCTCCCGCCGGGCCGGCCATGGCGGTCGGCCGCATCAAGCGTGCTGTGCAGAGCGGCGGCGAGATGGCCCTGGAGCAGGGGCTCGCCTTCGAGCGCGAGCTGCAGGCCGAGCTCTTCGCGTCCGCGGACGCGAAGGAGGGCCTGGCCGCGTACACCTCGAAGAAGAAGCCCGTCTTCCGCGCTCGGTAGGCTCAGCGACGGGCGGCCTGCTTCGCGCGCCGATCCTCGAAGTCCTCCGGGCCGCCGCCGTCGCCATCCCCGAAGCCCATGTTCAGGAGCGCCGTCCAGGGGAGCACGCCGTCGTCGGCGTGGTTGACCAGCCCGATCTGCACGCCGCGGAGGCTCTGCGCGTGGTTGAACAGCCCGAACTGTACGCCGCGGACGCGCTCCCCGAGGTTCGCGACGCCGACCTGGGCCCCGTCGACGGATCGAGCGTAGTTCCCTAGACCCCCGAGCTGGAGGCCCGTGTGCTCCGTGAAGGCGATCGCGACAGCGCCGATCTGCCCCCCGCGGGATCGCTCCGACAGGACCCCCGCGCCGATCTGCGCGAGCCCGCCGAAGTCGTTCGCGTACGCCGCGAGCCCGCCGAGCTGGAAGAGCCCGCGGAAGTTGCTCGACGTCATGCTCGCCATCCCGATCTGCGTGAGCCCGTAGAAGTTGCCGTCCACCGAGCTCGCGGCGCCGATCTGCGCGAGGCCGGCGAAGCGGTTCGACCTGTGAGGCTCGCCGATGAGGTCCGGGCCCGTGGCCGAGACCGCGCCGATCTGCGCGAGGCCGCTGAAGTCCCGGCGCGCGTGATCGAACGCGCCGAGCTGCACCACCCCGGTGAAGTCGTCGTCGGTCCGGTTGTACGCGCCGAGCTGGAGGACGCCCTGGAAGACACGCGCGCGGTTGTACGCCGCGAGCTGGTACACGCCCGTCAGATCCCCCGCCCGGTTGTACCCGAGGGTCGTCTGGCCGAGGCCCAGGAAGGTCCGGGCGCGGTTCTCCGTCAGACCGAGCTGCACCCCCCCGCCGAACGTGTCGGAGAGGTTGCGGCCCAGCGCGAGCTGGGCGAGGCCGACGTGCGTGCCCGCGTCGTTGCGGATCGCGGACAGGGAGAAACCCCCGTAGAACCGCTCCGTGCGCGCGTGCGCGACCGCGAGCGTCCCGACGCCGGCGAAGCGGCCGATGTGCGGGCGAAGCCCAGCGTGGAGGACCGCCCAGTCGCCCGGCGGCTCCGAGGCGATGGGCGCGTCGATGTGGCGGTAGCGCTCGAGGCGGGGGCCGTTCGAGCCTGCAAGCTCGGCGGCGGGCTCGGCGCGGTCGGGCGCCGACTTGGCGGCCGGCGGCGCGTACGAGCGGGCGGGCGTGGTCCCGATGTCGTCGGTCGCGCGGGGCGCGTCGGCGCGGGAAGAGGAGGTGGCGGCGAGGAGAGCGCACGAGGCGCCAAAGGCGAGGAAGGTTCGCATCCCGTCCCAACGACGGGCCGTCGCGGACCTTACACGCGCATCGGCCCCGGCGCCGGCATCCCCGCCTCGGCGAGGAGCAAGCCGAGGCGCTCGGAGAGGTACGTCGCGGGTTGCACGTCCGAGATCGCCTCGAGCAGGTGCTTGCGGCCGACGTGCAGGCGCCACCCGATCGTCTTCGGCGAGCACCCCTGCACGACCGCGGCCTCGACGTTCGACAACCCCTGCAGCGCGACGAGCACGACCGTCGCGGAGATCGCGGGCGGAAGCGCGTCGAGCGCGCGTAGCACGCGGGCGTAGGTCTGCCGAAGCTCCGCGGCGCGCGCGGGATCGCCGGGCGCGTCCACCTCGATGGATCGCTCGATGCGCGGATCGTACCCGTCGATGGTCGTCTCGCGGCGTCGGGCCCGCGCGCGCCGCGCATCGAAGGCGCGGTTGAGCGTGAGGCGATACACCCACGTGAAGAACTCGCTCCTACCCTCGAAGCGGTCGAGCGCGGCGTACGCGCGGAGGAAGACGTCCTGAACGATGTCGTCGGCGTCGCTCTCCGAGCCCGAGAGGTGGAGGGCCAGCGCGAAGATCCGGGGACGGTAGCGGCGCACGAGCGCGTCGAACGCCCGGGGATCCCCCGCCTTCGCACGCGCGACCAGGAACGCCGCGGTCGCGGCCTCGCGCTCGGCAGGGGTGGGCATCGGGCCTAGGACGTCCGAAACAGGGTGGCGGTTTGATCTTTCTTCGGGTGGCGGCCCGGGACGGCGCGATACGCCCCGGCGCGCGCGGCAGCATGATGCTCACCGGTCTCTTCAAGCCGGCATTATAGTTCTCGATTCCTGCCGGGGTGCCGGCCCCCGCGCGGCGCCTCCGAGGGTCAGTAGCGCGCGAAGAGCTTCCCGTAGTGCTCGAGGATCGCGTCCCCGGACAGGCGTGAGAAGAACGCCGAGTACGCCATCCAGATCGAGAGCCCGTTCAGGTCGCGAAACATGGGCGGCATGTACCTCGGAGGCTTGACGACGCCGTCTCCGACGCGGCGGGCGAGCACCGGGATGTCCTCGTGCGCGACCTTGCCAACGAACAAATAGGGCAATAAATCCGCGCGGTTGTGAAGAAAGGCGCTCCGGATGAACGCGTAGTTGAGGACGATCCCCTTGCAGTAGCAGGCGTCCTTCGTGAAAGGCGCTCCGCCGTCCACGACGCCACCTCGGAACACGCGGCGCGTGTTCGCGTAGCACTCGTCCTCGTCGTACCCCTCGGTGCGAAACCACTCGAACACGTCGAGGAAGCTGGCGCCGTCCTCGGCCTTGTCGACCGCGATGACGCGATCGTTGAGCCGCCTCGCGCGCCGCGGGTACGTGCGAAACGTGAAGATCTCCACCAGCGCCGCGAGCCCCTCCTGCACCGTGGTCGTCCGGGGGGGCCCTTTCGCGAGCCACCGCGCCACGGCCTGCTGCTGCCCGTTCAGCGACGTGGCGACGTGAACCCATCCCTCGTGCACCTCGAGGATGTCCACGTCGCGCGGGGAGAACATCGCGCCGGTGCGCACCTTGACGCAGTCCCCTCCGGCGGCCGCGTCCGACAGGATGCCGTCGTCGAGCTCTACGCGTACGCCAGCATCCCCGAAGTACTTCGTGAAGCGCTCGTTGAGCTGCTCGGCGGCCTCCTGCGCGGTGAGGGTACGGGCCGCGCGCGGGCCGAGCTGCGCATCGTTCGTCAGGATCTCGTAGAGCACGTGCCCCAGCTCGCGCACCGTGCTCTTCCCGTCCGGGAACTTGTCCTTCGGCGACCCGTACAGCTTGCGCGCGTAAGCGTAGAACAGCGGCGTTCCCCGGCCCTCGAGCATCCGCACGAGATCGCGATACTGGAGGGCCGACGCGAGCATGATGTTCCCGATGGCGTCGTCCTCCCCGAGCTCGCGGTCGATGTCGCGCGCGATGGTCTCGAACTCGGCGGCCTTCGCCTTCGGATCGAACCCGAGCTCCATGCGCGCGTAGAAGGCCTGATCGGCCTTCGGCAGCTCGCGGAACCGCGCCTTGAAGAACGCCTCGTCGATCTCCCTCTCCCACTTGATCGCCTGGAGCACGCGGATCGGGCGCTGCGCCTCGACGATGCGCTGCGAGAGCTGGCTGACGAGCTCCTTGTAGCTACGCCACGGCCCGGCTGCCGGCATGGCAGGCAGGGACGGCTTCTCGTCGACGTCGAGCCGCGAGAGGGGTGCGACCGGCACCTCCCTGGCCTCCTTGGCGCTCGACGCGGGCGCGGTCGGCGCATCCTTCTTGGGGGGCTTGTCGGCCATGGCCGGCCTCCATCATACACACCTCGCGACCTCCGCGAGGACGTCGGTGTCCCGGACGCCCTCGGCCTCCGCCCGGTACGAGAGGACGAGCCTGTGCCGCAGCACGGGCGTGATGAGCGCGCGCACGTCGTCGATGTCCGCCGCAGCCTCTCCCCGGAGCGCCGCGCGCGCCTTCGCGGCGAGGACGAGCGCCTGCGAGCCGCGCGGGCCAGCACCAAAGCGCACGAACGTCTGCACCTTCTTGGGCGCGTGCGCGTCCAGGGGCCGCGTTCGCCGCCCGAGGGCGACCGCGAGCGCGACCGCCTCCTCCGTGACCGGTACGCGCGGCACGAGCGCCTGTAGCGCCGCGACGTCTGCGCCGGACAGCACGCGCGGGACCTCCCCGAGGACCGGGCTCGTGGTGCGGCGCGCGATCTCGCGCTCCTCCGCCTCCGACGGGTAGTCCACGTGGATCACGAGCAGGTAGCGGTCGAGCTGTGCCTCGGGCAGCGGGTACGTGCCCTCCTGCTCGATGGGGTTGCGCGTCGCGAAGACCTGGAACGGCGGCGGAAGCTCGTGCGTCGCGACGCCGACGGTGACCTTCCGCTCCTGCATCGCCTGCAGCAACGCGGCCTGCGTCTTGGGTGGAGTCCGGTTGATCTCGTCCGCGAGGACGAGGTTGTGGAAGATGGGGCCAGGCAAGAATCGCGTCCGCCTCCGGACGCCGCCCTTGTCGTCGTCCTCCTCCATCAGGACGTCGGTTCCCGTGATGTCCGCCGGGAGCAGGTCCGGCGTGAACTGCACGCGACCGAACGAGAGCCCGAGCGCGTCCGCGAGCGACGCCACCAGCAGGGTCTTCGCCAGGCCGGGCACGCCGACGAGCAGCGCGTGCCCGCGGGACAGGAGCGTCACCAGCATGAGCTCGATCGTGGCCGTCTGCCCCACGACCCTCGCGCCGAGCGCCTCGTGCAGCGCCTTCCCGGCGCGGTGCGCCTTCTCGAGGAGCTCCACGTCGGAGGGGGCGTCGTCCTTCACGGGCCGGTACGTTGCATCAGGTGAACGCGGATTGCAAAGGTGATAGAAGCGGGGCGTCCACGATGCTTGCATCATCCACGGAATCGCGCGTCCTCGAGCCGGCGCAGGACGGCGTCACGCGACCCGATCCGGGCCTCGCGCGCGGCCGATGGGAGGCCCCCGCGTGGGCGTTCTACGGGGTGATCGGCGCCCTCGTCGTGGGCGGGGCGCTGTACCTCCTGTGGCGCGGGGGCGTTTTCCGGAGGCGGCGCCCCGACGAGACGCCCGCGTCCAGGCGAGGGAGACCGTGAAGTTCAACGTCCGACGCGTCCTCTCCATGATGCTCCTCGGCGTCGCGCTCTACGGCGGCTTCGCCGTCTGGCGCGGCGTCGGCAAGATGGGTGCTGCCCTCTCGTCCTTCCAGTGGTGGGCCTTCTTCGCCGCGTGCGGCCTCGCGTTCGGCAACTACGTCCTCCGGTACTTCAAGTGGGAGTTCTACCTCGCCCGCCTCGACATCAAGGGCGTCGACAAGCGGGACAGCTTCCTGACGTTCCTCTCGGGGTTCGTCCTCACGATCACACCCGGGAAGGTGGGCGAGGTGTTCAAGTCCCTCGTCCTCTTCGAGACGTACGCCGTCCCCATGACGACCACCGCGCCCATCGTCGTGGCCGAGCGCGTCACCGACGTGCTCGGGATCGTCGTGCTGATCGCGGTCGCATCGATCGGCTTCCAGGGCGGCATGGTGTGGGCCGGCATCGGGCTGGGCCTCGTCGCGTCGATCGTCGTCGTGATCGCGTCGCGACGCCTCTCCATGGCGATCATCGACCTCTTCGCGAAGCTCCCCGGCCCGTTCGGCAAGGCCGCGCCCAAGGTGCGGGCCATGTACGAGAGCCTCGCGGTGCTCCTCGAGCCGCGTAACCTCGTCCTCCCCACGGCCCTCTCGGTCTTCGCGTGGGAGCTCGAGTGCCTGAGCCTCTGGGTCATCCTGCGCGGCTTCTACGAGACCACGCCCGTCACCCTCGCGACGTTCTTCTACGCCACGAGCACGCTCGCGGGCGCCATCGTCCCCGTCCCGGGTGGCCTCGGCGTCACCGAGAGCGCCCTCATGGGCCAGATGCTCGAGCTCGGCCACGTCAAGGAAACGAACGCGACCGCCGCGATGATCCTCGTGCGCTTCGCCACGCTATGGTTCGCCGTGTTCGTCGGGTTCGTGGCGCTGTCACTCCTCAAGGGCAAGTACCCCAAGCTGCTGCGTGAGAAAACGGAGGCAAGATGATCCAGATCGGCGACCGTATCCCCGAGGCCACCCTGTTCGAGTCCATCGCGTTCGGCGAGGCCTGCCCCGTCAGCCCCGGCCGGGTGTCGGTCACCGAGGCCGCGAAGGGCAAGAAGATCGCCCTCTTCGCGTTGCCCGGAGCGTACACGCCGACGTGCTCGGCCAAGCATGTGCCCGGGTACGTCGAGCACCTCGACGCGCTGCGGGCGAAGGGCGTCGACGAGGTGTGGTGCGTGTCCGTGAACGACGGCTACGTCATGGCCGCGTGGGGCCGGGAGCTCGGGGCCTTCGGCAAGGTCCGCATGCTCGGCGACGGGGCCGCCGAGCTGACGCGCAAGCTCGGTCTCGAGCAGGATCTTCCTGACATGGGCGTCCGCTCGCGCCGCTACTCGATGCTGCTCGACGACGGCGTCGTCAAGCTGCTCAACGTCGAGGCGAAGGGCAAGTTCGAGGTCAGCGATGCCACGACGCTGCTCTCCCAGCTAGGCTGACGCCCGTCACCGGAGCGCGCGTAGCGCCTCGAGCGCGCGCGCGAAGTCTGGCGGCGCCCCGACGTCCCACCTCACGCGCGCCTCCGTCCGCGGGTGCGCGAACCCGAGAACGCGCGCGTGCAGCGCCTGCCTCCCGAGCGCGCGCGCGATGTCACGGAGCACGTGCTCGCGCGGCTCCTTGCCGTAGAGTGGATCCCCCAGGATCGGCGTCCCGGCGTCCGCCAGGTGGACCCGGATCTGGTGCGTGCGCCCCGTCCGAAGCGTGCAGTCTACATACGTCGCGCCGCCGAGCGCCTCCCGGGCCGCGACGACCGTCACCGCGCGCTTGCCCGCCCTGACGCGCGAGGAGAAGCGCACGCGATCTCCGGGGTGCCGCCCGTGCAACGTGTCGATCACGCGGCTCTCGACGTGTCCGACGCAGATCGCCTCGTAGACCCTGTCGATCGTGTGGTCGGCGAACTGGGCCTTCAACGCCTCGCGCGCCGCGGGCGTGCGAGCGACCACCATCACCCCGCTCGTCCCCTTGTCGAGCCGGTGCACGATCCCCGGTCGCAACCGCTCGATCTCCCCCTCCCCTCCGAACCTCGCCACGTCGAACAGCCCGCGGGCGAGGAGCCCGTTCACGAGTGTCCCGGACGCGTGCCCGGCGGCGGGATGGACCACCAGCCCCGCCGGCTTGTTCACGACGACGATGTCCTCGTCGACGTGCAGGATCTCGAAGATCACTCCGGCGTCCGCCGCCGCCTCGCTCCGCAGCGGCTCCGCCGGCTCCACGACGACGCGCTCCCCCGCCAGCACGCGATCGGCTGGCCGCCGCGGGCGACCCCCGACTGTGACCCGGCCGTCCTCCATCCACCGCTGCAGCTCCGCGCGCGACACGGGCTCGCCCGCCGCGGTCATGGCGGCGGCCAGCCACCGATCGAGGCGCGAGCCCCGGGCGTGGTCGGGGACGACGAGCGTGATCGGCCCGCGCGCCAGGTCGAGGATCACATCACCAGATCTTCGACTTGATGTGCCCCTTGGCCTTCACCAGGATGTCGACGAGGGCGCGATCGTAGAAGTTCTTGCCGTACAGGCCGGGGTCCACCCTGCGCTTGTACAGCGCCCGCCCCTCCTCGATCTCCTCGGCGAGCGTCGTGAACAGGTTGTCCTCGGTGATGCCCTTCACGATCTTCTCCTCGTTGTAGAGCGAGAGATCGCTGGCGATGGCGCGGGCCAGGCGGCGGGCGGCTTCCTCGGTCTCGATCAGGGCCATCGGTGTCGGATCCTCCACGCGCAGTATCCCGCCGTTCTGCCACGGTTGTCAAAAGCGCCTCACCAGCACCACATTTTCGCGCCATTTCGCGCCCCGCGGCGTGGTATCCGGGGGGCTCGCCATGCCCACGTTCAGCACCTTCGTCCAGGCGATCGAGACCGCGAGCACCGTCGATCCCGCCCGCGGGTACCGCTTCGTCTCGGACCAGGGCGTGCCCGGGTTCGACGCCGGAGTGCCGGCCGAGTCGTCGTTCTCCTACGCGGCCCTCGAGCGCGCGAGCGCCCGCTACGGCGGCGCGCTGCAGGCCCTCGGCTTGCGGAAGGGCGATCGCGTGGCCCTCATCCTGCCGACGAACGAGGACTTCGTCCTCTGCTTCCTCGGCGCCGTCCGCGCGGGCATCGTCCCCGTCCCCATCTACCCCCCGCTCGGCCTCGGCCAGCTGCAGGGGTACCTCGACAACACGCGGCACATCGTCGGCAAGAGCGGCGCGCGCGCCCTCGTCACGAGCGCCACCATCAAGCGCCTCCTCGGCACGGTGCAGGAGCATTGTCCGTCGCTCGAGGCGGTCGTGGCCGTCGAGGCGATCCGCGAGTCCCAGGAGCCCCTCGCAGCCACGAAGATCGACCCCTCCGATGTCGTCTTCCTCCAGTTCACGAGCGGGTCGACGTCGCGTCCGAAGGGCGTGAGCGTGACGCACGCGAACCTCATGGCGAACATCCACTGCATCATGGAGGTAGGCCTCCGCATCAACGAGACCGACGTCGGGATCTCCTGGCTGCCGCTCTACCACGACATGGGCCTCATCGGCTTCATGCTCGCCCCGCTCGTGCACCGCGTCCCCATCGTGTTCATGCCACCGTTCCTCTTCCTCAGGCGCCCGGTGACCTGGTTCCAGACGATCACGCGGCACAAGGGGACGATCGCGTACGCGCCCAACTTCGCCTTCGCGCTGTGCTCCAAGCGCGTCCGCGAGCGCGATCTCGGCGGGCTCGAGCTCTCGACGTGGCGCGTCGCGGGCTGCGGCGCAGAGCCCATCCGGCCCGAGACGCTCCAGACGTTCTGCGACTCCTTCGGCAAGATCGGCTTCCGCCAGGAGGCGCTCCTGCCCTCCTACGGCATGGCCGAGTCGTCCCTCGCGATCGCGTTCAGCGGGCTCGAGCGGGGGATGCGCGCGACGACCTTCGACGGCGACCGCCTCTTCGGCGAGTCGCTGGCGATCCCCGCGCCGGACGACGCCGAGAGCGCGGTGCGCCTCGTCTCCTGCGGCCCGAGCTTCCCGGGCCACGAGATCGCCATCTTTCCTCCGGCGGACGCGGACGGGACCTCCCCCACGCTCCCCGAGGGGCAGGTCGGCGAGATCCGCATCAAGGGGCCGAGCGTGATGCACGGCTACTGGGAGGACGCCGAACGCACGAAGGACGCGTTCGCGGGCGACTGGCTGAGAACGGGCGATCTCGGCTTCTTCCACGGCGGAGAGCTCTTCATCTGCGGCCGCTCGAAGGAGGTCATCATCATCAACGGGCGCAACTACTACCCGCAGGATCTCGAGTGGGAGGCGAGCCGCGTCCCTGGCGTGCGCAAGGGCAACGTGATCGCGTTCGGCACGCACGACGCATCCGGCGAGCGCGAGAAGGTCGTCCTCGCCTTCGAGGTGCAGGACGTCGCGGTCGCGCCCGAGCAGGCGAAGGCCCACGGCCAGTCGGTGGCCGCCCTCGTCCGCAAGGCCGTCCAGGAGGGCACCGGGCTCACCCTCGACGACGTCGTGCCGCTCGCGGCCGGCGCGCTCCCCAAGACCTCGAGCGGCAAGCTCCAGCGCACGCGCACCCGCGAGCTCTACGACGTGGGCGAGCTCACCACGCGGCGCAGCGCCCGCGAGAAGGACCGCCTCGACCTCGTGAAGGAGGCCGCGAAGAGCCAGCTCAGCTACTTCAAGCTCGCCGTGCTGGGGGCCAGGAAACGCAAGTGATTCCTCACGATGAGCCCCTTCTTTGGAAGGGCTTGTAATTTGGAATGGTTATCATTATGGTGGCCGGCAGGATGAAGGCGCGGACGACGACGGCAAGGGAAGCCCTGGATCGCCGCGCCGAGGAGATGCTCCACGATCTGAAGTGCGCGGGCTTCAAGATGACGCCGCAGCGCATGGCCATCGTGCGCCTGTTCGCGCGCGATCTCGGCCACCCGACCGCGCAGGATCTGTTCGAGCGCCTGCGCCCGGCCTTCCCCTCGATGAGCTTCGCCACGGTCTACAACACGCTCGACACCCTCGCGCAGATGGGCCTCTCGCGGACGCTCCGCCTCGGAGACGCGAAGGGCGGCGCGCGCTTCGATCCCAACCCGGATCCGCACCACCACGCGGTGTGCGACGCGTGCGGCGCGATCCTCGACCTCCCGGCCCCCTCCCTCTTGCCCGCGAAGGGGGAGGCGCTCATGGTGCGCGAGCGCGCGCCAGGCTTCACGGTCCGCGCCGTCGAGCACGTCTACCGCGGCGTGTGCGCCAGCTGCCACGGGTAGCTCGTCACACGCCTCCCCTGAAAGAATCCACCCACACCCCACGGAGAAGACACCATGTCGAAGTCGCTCGCTGGCACCAAGACCCACCAGAACCTCAAGGACGCCTTCGCAGGCGAGTCGCAGGCGAACCGCCGTTACCTCTACTTCGCGCAGGTCGCCGACATCGAGGGCCTCCCGGAGATCGCGGGCAACTTCAAGGAGACCGCCGACGGCGAGACAGGCCACGCCCACGGCCACCTGAAGTACCTCGCCCAGGTCGGCGACCCGGCGACGGGCCTCCCCATCGGCAACACGGAGAAGAACCTCAAGGCCTCCATCCAGGGCGAGACGCACGAGTACGAGACGATGTACCCCGGCATGGCCAAGACCGCCCGCGACGAGGGCTTCGACGACATCGCCGAGTGGTTCGAGACGCTCGCGAAGGCCGAGAAGAGCCACGCGGGACGCTTCTCCAAGCTGCTCGGGACGCTCTGATCCCGGGCCGCGGCTCGGCCACATGAAGATCCCTCCCCTCCCGACCCGAGCGCCAGCGCGCGATCCGCGTGACTGGCGCTACTGGGACGCGCCCGATCTCGAGTCGGAGCTGCGCCGGACCTTCGAGGTCTGTCACGGCTGCCGGATGTGCGTGAGCTACTGCGGCTCGTTCCCGGACCTCTTCCGGCGCGTGGACCGCGACATCGAGACGCGCGGCGCGGAGGGGGCGGAGCTCCTCTCCGCCGAGGACTTCGACGCGGTCACGGATCTCTGCTGGCAGTGCAAGCTCTGCTACATCGACTGCCCGTACACTCCGGACCAGGGTCACGCGTGGGCGCTCGACTTCCCGCGCGTGCTCTCCCGCCAGAAAGCGAACCGCGCCCGGCGCGACGGCGTGACGCTGCAAGACATGGCGCTCGGCGAGCCCGGGCGCCTCGGCCAGCTCGTCGCCGGGCCGCTCGCGGGGGTGACGAACCTCGTCAACGCGAACCGCCTCGTGCGCAAGGCGAACGAGAAGGTCCTCGGCATCAGCGCCGAGTTCCCCATCCCCACCTTCGCGTCTCAGCCCTTCGCCACGTGGCTCGCGCGCCACACGCCCGCGAAGACGGCGGGCCAGGCTGGCGCGATCGCCCTCTTCGCGACGTGCCTCGGCGATTACAACTTCCCGCGCATCGCCCAGGCCGCCGTCCAGGTGCTCGAGCACAACGGCTTCGCCGTCACGCGCCCCGAGCAGCAGTGCTGCGGCATCCCCAACCTCGACGGCGGCGACGTCGAGGCGGCGACGGCCAAGGCGCGGTTCAACGTCGCCTCGCTCCTCCGCGAGATCGAGGCCGGGAAGACGGTCGTCTGCCCGGGCCCGTCGTGCTCGTACACGATCCGCAAGGACTACCCGGACCTCCTCGGCACCGCCGAGGCGCGCACGGTCGCCGCGAACACGCTCGACCTGATGGAGTTCCTCGATCGCCTCCGCCGCGAGAAGCGCCTCGACACCACGTTCGCGTCAGGCCTCGGCAAGGTCGCGTACCACGCCGCGTGCCACCTGCGCGCGCAGAAGATCGGGACGCCCGGCGCGCGCGTGCTCGGCCTCTTGCCCGACACAGAGGTCGAGATCGTCGAGAAGTGCTCGGCGGTCGACGGCACGTGGGGCATGAAGGCGGAGCACTACGACATGGGCCGGCGCTACGCCGACAAGCTCGCGCGCGGCATCGAGCGCGCCGAGGCGACCACGGTCGTGACGGACTGCCCCCTTTCCGCCCGCCGCATCGAGAAGGAGAACAGCGTCGCCGTCCTCCACCCCGCCGAGGCGCTCGCACGCGCGTACGGCATCGCCCAGGGAACGCCATGAAGCCCGTCACCCGCGCCGAGATCCTCGATCTCGGGGAGTACGAGAAGATCCGCGATCGCTTCCGCGCGCGCGTCATCGACGAGAAGAAGCGCCGGCGCGGCCGGCTCGGCGATCGCATGTCGTTCGTGTTCGAGAACCACGACACGGCGCTGCTACAGATCCAGGAGATGCTCCGCACCGAGCGCATCACCCGCGAGGCCGCCGTCCTCCACGAGATCGAGACCTACAACGAGCTCGTCCCCGGCGACCACGAGCTGTCGGCGACGTTCATGATCGAGATCGACGACAAGGCGGAGCGCGACGCGTTCCTCGTCGACGCCTCCGGCCTCGAGGGCGCGATCGCGCTCGTCTGCGACGGGCAGAAGATCCCCGCGACCGTCGCGCCCTCGCGTCTTCTCGAGGGGCGCGCCTCGGCGGTGATCTACGCGAAGTTCCTCCTGCCCGACGCCCCGCGGGCCCGGGTCGCGCGCGGCGACGGGGCGCTGTCCCTCGTCGTCGAGCACGCCGCCTACCAGGCGGAGGTGGCCCTCCCCCTCGCGGTGGCGCGAAGCCTCGCGGAGGATCTGGCGTGAAGCGCCTCCGCCGTGCCGTCCGCTTCGAGGAGGTCGACGCCGCCGGGATCGTCTTCTTCGCGAGGTATCTCGGCTACTGCCACGAGGGCATGGAGGACTTCTTCTCCGAGCTCTCCGGCGGGTACGCGGGCATCGTCGTCGGCCAGGGGCTCGGCTTCCCCGCGGTCCACACGAAGTGCGACTACCTCGGCCCCCTCCGCTATGGCGACGTGTTCGACATCGAGACGACCATCGATCGCGTGGGGACGACGTCTTGCATCTTCCGCTACCGGCTCGTCAAGGACGACGGCACGCGCGTGTGCGAGGCCGAGCACGTCTGCGTCCACGCGCGCCTCGGCGCGCTCGAGAAGGTCCCCTTCTCGGACGAGATGCGCGAGCTCTTCGCCCGCCACATGACCCCGGCCTGACGCGTCAGGAGGAGGGAGCTTCCGTCGGCGCGGGCGTCTCCGGCTCCTCTGGCCCTCTCAGCAGCGGCTCGAGCGGGTCCTTGCCGGACTTCTTGATGTCCAGCACCCACTTGACCATGTAGAGCCCGAAGAACGTCAGCGCGACGCAGCACCACTGCGCGAACGTGAGCGAGCCGTAGCGGAGATCGGCGTTCTCCACGTCCTTGATGCGCAGGAAGTCCATGACGAACCGCACCGGGCCGTACGACAGCGAGACGACAGCGATGTACGTGCCGGTCGTGAGCCGCCGCGACCACGTCGTCGCGAAGAGGAGCGCGAGGACGATCGTGAACAGGAGCTCGAGCAAGCCGAGATCGAACTGCGGGGTGCTGCCGTGGCGGAGCTCGATGAGCGCGTGGCCGTCGAGGACGGGGCCGTAGCTCTGCACCTCGGCGGTCTTGTACGGCCCGTACGCGACCGCGAAGATGGAGCCCGGATCCGCCTTCATCCCCGGGTGGTCGTGCACCACCGTGCACCCGCTCCGCCCGAAGATCCACGCCACGGGGAACACGGACAGGATCAGATCCGCGAGCGGCATGACGGGCATGGGCTCCTTCCGCCGCCGGAACTTCGGGATCGTCGCGACAGGCCCGAGCTGCTTGTACGGGACGGCCTCGAAGTACTTCCAGAGGACGATCCCGATGAGCGCGCCGAGGAAGCCCCCGAACGACGACAGGCCCTCCCACAGGAACAGGAGCGACCACGGCCGCTTCACGATCTCCGACGGGTGGTAGAAGATCTCGTCGAACATGTGAGCGCCCGTGAAGCCGCCGACCAGCATCCACGTGATGAATGAGTTGAGCTTGTCGAGGTCGATCCCGCGCTTTCGCGCCCGGTTCGTCGCCAGGAAAGTACCGACGACCACGCCCGTGGCGACCAGGAGCCCGAACGGGTGCAACGTGAGACCGCCGATCTTCAGGTCCTGCACGTGGATGTAGGGAATCATTCGAGAAGCCTCTTATCCGTTCCGCGCCCCGGCTTCCAGCGCCGAGCCTTATTTCACACCCTCCGCGATCTCGACCCGGTCGACCTCGCCCGCCCGCGCGCCCGCCGTGACCGCCACGGTCCGCCCGTCGCACGCGCGCGCGAGGATCTGACCCTCCAACAGGCGAGCCCCGCAGCTCTTCCTCGGAAACGACGCCTCGAGCGCCCCGTCGAGGATCTCGACGGCGTGCGCCTGCGCCTTCCTGCGGTCAGCGTCGTCCGTCGGGTCGAGGAGGGCGATGTTCGCGGCCTCGTACCAGGTCACGAAGAGGTCCGGTCCGCTCAACCGCGCGCCCCGCACCACGCCGTCCACGACGACGACCTCGGTCGACAGCGTGAGCAGGCGAGACGTGCGCTCGGGTCGCGTCGGCAGGAGAAAGAACAGGTCCTCCTCGATCGCCCGGGGGGGCCCCCCCCACGTCGTGGAGACAGGCGCGAAGCGCCGGCGCAGCGGCTCCGGTGCGTCCGCGAGCGACCGCCCGTACACACCCGGATCGAGGAGCACGCCCAGCGCGCCGAGGATCGCCGCGCCGACCTGCTTGCGGGCGATGTTCGCCTTCTCGAGCGTGGCCTCGGTGCGCCGCGCCTCGCGAACCTCGGCCTCGGTGTCGAGCTCCTCGATCTTCGTGTCGAACGCCGTGAGCAGCGCGATCGCAGCCTGCGCGTGGGGACCGGCGGGGAGGTTCGCGAGATACTCGCTGGTCCCCGCGCGCGACGCCTGGCAGGCCTCGTAGTACCGGGGCTCGTCCTCCTCGAAGTCCCGGGACACCTCGGCGGCCCAGCTCCCACCGGGGTGCGCGGCGAGGTAGGCCTGCGCCCGGCGGAGTCGCATGCCGCGGTCCTGGGTCATGCGGTAGGTGCGGTAGTCGACGTAATCGCCCGGGCTCGCGAGAAGGGGGCGCGTCGCGGCGCACCCGAGCTGCGCCAGGCCCATGTATATGCATAATACATATACCAGGGGAGGCGCGAGATCTCGCGTGGAGATCATGGCCCCGCCTCCCCCCCGTCGCCCGCGTCGGGGCCCGCGAAGCTGCCGGGCGGCGGCGGGGGCGGGACGAGGCAGAACGTGCACTCCGACGGCGTCGCCGGCGCGAACTCGTCCACGTACGTCGCGAACCGATCGCACGGCGCGTCGTTGATCGCGCGGAGGCACACCTCGCCATCGTGGATCAGCGGCCTGCACGTGGGCGGAAGGGCGATCTCCGGCGGGAGCTTCTCGTTGCAAGCGCGGACGCACCGATCGGACACGATGCCGCACGCGGTGCATCCCGCGCAGTCGGCCCTCTTGCGCGCCGCCGCGAAGCTCGCCGACGACATCTCCTGGGCGGTCTTCCCGCAGGCGCCGACGTCGCCCGGCGTGGGGGCCGCGAGGAAGACGGCGGAGACGATGACGACGGCCACGGTCGCGCGACGCTCCCTCACGGCAGCACCTCGTAGTCCACGTGCAGGCCGAGCTGCCCCGACAGCATGGGGTACGCCGGCCGCGCGACCTCGGTCGTCCCGGCGCCGTAGAACAGATCCCCGACGATCTCGCCCGCGACGCCGAGGCCGGCGCGGAAGAACCAGATCCCCCCCACGCCGACCTCCGCGCCCACGCCCGGATCCGGACGGAGCACGATCGGGATCGCGACGCGTCCGTAGGCCGCGAGCGCGCGCCACCTGCGGTACGCGATGTACCCCGGCGCGATCACGGACTGCTGGATCCCCTCGAGCGCGATGCTCGTGCGGAGGGCGATCCCGTGCTGCAGGCCCCGGGGCCGCCCGATCGTCGCGCCGACGCCGAGGTCCGTGTAGACGGCCGTGCGCGACACGCTCTCGGCGTCGCTCCCGAGCGGGGTCGGCAGCCGGTAGGGGTTGTTGAAGCGGAGGCCCGATCCCACGAACCCGGAGGCGAAGAGGTGCCAGTACCCGGGCTTCTCGGCGAACGGATCCGTCGCAGCGGGGGGGACATGGGCGCGATCCTCCGTCGCGGGAGGGGTCTCCTCCGCGCCTGCGAGGCTCGCGACGAGGGCCGCCGCGAGCGACAGGAGGCCGACGTGCGGGCGCGTCCTCATTCCCGGTTCACCCGCACCTTGCGCCGCGCGCCGAGGAGCGCGAGCTGCCCGCACGCGGCGTCCACGTCGTCACCGCGGCGACGCCGGATGAAGCACGAGTACCCCGCGTCGATGAGCGCGCCCTGGAACGCGAGGATCCGCCCCGCGTCGGGCGGCCCCAGCGTCGAGGCCTCGATGGGGTTCATCGGGATGAGGTTCACCTTCACGGGCAGCCCGCGGAGCAGGCGCCCGAGCTTCCGGGCCTCGGACGGATCGTCGTTCCTCCCCGCGACCAGCGTGTACTCGATGGTGATGCGGCGCCGCCTCGGGAGCGGGTACGCGCGGAGCGCTTCCATGAGGGTCGCGAGGGGGTACTTCTTGTTGATGGGCATGAGCCGCGTCCGCGTCTCGTCGTCCGCGGCGTGCAGGGAGATCGCGAGCCCGACCTGCCCGCCGAAGTCCGCTCCCAGCCGGGCGATCTCGGGCACCAGCCCGCTCGTCGACACGGTGATGCGGCGCGACGACAGGCCGATGCCGTCCGGGTGCGACAGGAGCCTCAGGGCCCGCGCCGTCGCGTCGTAGTTGTGCAGCGGCTCGCCCATGCCCATGAAGACCACGTTGCGGAGCTGCTCGTCGGCGTCGAGCTCACGACGACCCCACAGCACCTGCGCGACGATCTCGTCCGGCCCCATCTGCCGGGCGAGACCCGCGACACCGCTCGCGCAGAACACGCAACCCATCGCGCACCCGACCTGGGTGCTGATGCACTGGGTCACGCGCACAGGTCCGCCCTCGGCGTCGGGCTCCTCCTCGTCGTCGACGGCCGCCGCAGCGTCCGCGTCCTCCTCCACGCCAGGCTCGGCGACGCTCGCGGGGGCCTCGTGCCCCCTGCGGCGTGGGCCGGTGACGCCCGGGATGAGGACCGTCTCCACCGTGGCGCCGTCCGCCATGCGCACGAGGAGCTTCCGCGTGTGATCCGCGGCGCGCCTCACGGCTGTCGTCTCGAGCACGGAGAGACCGCCCGCTTCGCCGAGCTTGGTGCGAAGGCCCGAGGGAAGGTCGGTCATCTTCCCCGGATCGGTGATTCCCCGCGCCATGATCCACCGGAAGATCTGCCGGCCGTGGAACGCGCGACCCCCGAGCGCCCTCGCCGGGCCTTCCCACTCCTCCGGGAGGCGCGCGAGCGGGGGGGCCAAAGGGGGGCGCGGCCGCGTCACGGCCCCCGCGCGTCGACGTCCAGCTTGAACGCCACGAGGCCGATTTCCCGCACGGGCGCGGGCCCGACGCCCAGGAACGCGTCGTGGAACCTCACGAGATCGAACGCGTCCCGGTCGCGCTTCCTCACGGCCTCGCGCAGCGCAACGATCTGGAGCTTGCCGTACGTGTACGCGAACATGTTCACGGGCCAGACGATCGCGCGGCGCGCCTCGATCTTCGCCGCGTGAGGCGGCAGCATCGCGTCGGTCTCGAGCCGCTTCTGCGCCTGCTCCTCGGTCATGGATCCGTCGTTCTCGCCGACGTCCACGACGACGCGCACGGCGCGCTGAAGCGCCATCCGGAGCATCGCGCCCCGCGCCGCCGTCGCGTCCTTGCCCTTGTAGCCCGCCTCGAGGACGGCCTCCTCGCAGTAGTGGGCCCACCCCTCCCCGTACGTCGCGTTCCACAGGACACGCCGGACCTTCGACGGCGCCTGCCGGCTGTAGAGGCCCTGGAGGTAATGCCCTGGGATCGCCTCATGGACGCTGATGTTCTCCATCATCGAGCGCGCGTGGAACGCGAGCAGCGCGTCCTGCCGCTCCTTGGGCATGCGCGCGTCGGGCGTGTTGACCTCGAAATGGGCCTCCTCGATCGCGTCGAGCGGGCCCGCCACGTTGAGGCTGGCGAAGCTGACGCCGCGGAGATGCGGTGGGCTCTGCACGATCTCGATCTTCTTTCGCTCCCACGGCACGGTGACGAACCTGGCGCCCTTGATCCAGGTCTCGACCCCCTCGTTCGTCTTCCGGTACTCGTCGAGGACCTTGTCGGCCACAGGGACGTCGGCCTGCAGCCGCCCGATGAAGGACTGGCGCGTCTCGTAGGGCTGGCCGGTCTTCTCGACGAGAACGTCGAGCTCGCGCGTGAGCCGAAGGATCTCCCTCTCACCGAGGGCCTTCACGTCCTCGGGCGAGTCGGTGACCCCCTCGTTGAGGCGCGCGAGCTTCTGCCAGGCGGGGGCGCCGATCGGCGTGTTCTTCGCCTTGTCGAGCGGGAACGCCTTCGCGACATCGGCCGTGTACGCCTCGATGGCCTTCGCGGCGGCGTCGGCCGCGGCGCGCAGCCTGGGAGGGAGCTCCTTGTCGTTCTCGACGTCCTTCGCATCGACCTTGAAAATTTCACCCCGCAGCATGGCGGCGAGCCCCTGCGAGACGACCGCCATGTTCTCGAGCCCCGCCCGGAGCGGATCCACGAGCCTGGGCCGCGCGGTCTCGAGCAACTTCGGGATCTTCTCGACGCGCGAGAGGAGCGCATAGTACCGCGTGTGCTTGGGCGCGTAGGGGTGCGCCACGATCCCGTGGATCCCGACGCCGACGACGCCGAGCACCATCGACGGATCCCGCTCGAACGGCCGCACGAGGGTCACGTGTTCGGCGCGCCCCTCGAGCCGATCCGCGAGGAGGCGCGCGTCGAGCCTCGGGCGATCGGTCCCGCACGCCGCGGGGTCGCAGGTCTCCGGCGCGAGCCGCTCGATGTCGCGGAGCGCCTGCGCGCGGGCGCGGAAGTCCGCCACGAGGGCGACCTGATCGTCCGCGCCGATGGCGGGCCACTCCCCGTCCCACGCGTGCTCGCCCGTGCGCGTGGCCGTCGGCGGATCCGCCTTGAAGTACGCCTGGAGGACCGCGTCGATGACGGACCGGTACTCCCCGGGTACGAACTCGCCCCCCGCTCGCCCGGTCGTGGTGAGCGGCGGAACCACCGCGGGCTTCGGCTTCGGACACGCCGAAAGGAGGCACGCGGCCCCCACCACCAGGACGAACCTTCTCATCGCGTCACCCTCATCTCCTTCGCCTCTTCCCAGTATCGATCGAGCGTCTCCAGCGGCAAAGCCCCATCCTCGGGATCGCCCCACCCCCCGTGCAGCTCGGCCACGCGCCGCTCCACGTGGGCGAAGCGCCGGGTGAACTTGTCGATGGTGCCCCGCAGGGAGCTCTCGGCGTCCACCCGGACGTGCCGCGCGAGGTTCACGAGGGCGAAGAGCACGTCCCCGAGCTCCTCCTCGACCGCCGCGGCGTCCTCGCTCGCGATCGCCCGATCGAGCTCGTGCAGCTCCTCGGCGACCTTTGCGCGCGAGCCTGCGGCGTCCGGCCAGTCGAACCCCACGCGCGCGACCTTCTCCCCGATGCGCTGCGCGCGGACGAGCGCCGGCATGCTGCGCGGGACGCCGCCGAGGATGCCGCGGCCCTTCTTCTCGGCTGCCTTGATCTTCTCCCAGTTCCGGAGGACCTCCTCGGCGTCCTCGGCGGTGGCGTCCCCGAACACGTGCGGGTGCCGGTGTACCAGCTTGTCGACGATCCCGGCGACCACGTCGTCGATCGCGAACGCCCCCTCGCGGCGCGCGAGCTCCGCCTGGAACACGATCTGCAACAAGAGGTCACCGAGTTCCTCGCGGAGCGCGTGGCGATCCTTCGCGTCGATGGCGTCGAGCACCTCGCACGCCTCCTCCATCACGTACTTCCGGAGGGTCTCGGGGCTCTGCTCGCGATCCCACGGGCACCCGTCGTCCGCCAGGAGCCGCCGCATCACGCCAACGAGTCGCGCGAGGGTGGATCCGTCCTGAACGGCCAGCGCGGGCACGGGCCGCGGCGCGTCCTCGTCGAAGCGGGGCAACGTATCCATCGCGCCTCGGGATTAGCACCTGGCCCCCGGAGCCGCGAAAGATTCGACCACCACGGGGGGTCCTGTATGCTTCGGCTCATGGAGGAGACGGGGCCCGCGGCGCAGCCGCCGCCGCAGACGACGTTCCGCCGCATCATGATCGCCCTCGGGCTCGCGGCCGCGGTGTGGCTCGCGTACACGCTCCGCGGGGTGCTCGTCCCCCTCTTCCTCGCGTTCCTCCTCGCCTACGCGCTCGATCCCATGGTCGACAAGCTCGAGGTGATCCGCATCCCCCGCGCGCTCGGCGCGGTGATCGTCATGGTCGGCATCAGCGGCCTCGTGGTGGTGACGGTCACGTACGCGGTGCCCGTCTTCGTGGAGGAGGTCCGCGGCGCCGCCGCCGATTTCCCGCGGCAAGTCGCTGGCTTGCAGGCGCGCCTGGAGCCCTGGCTCCTGGCCACGTTCAAGGTCCGCCTCCCGCACACGATGAGCGAGCTGGGGAAGGCCGTCGGCGATCGCGCGCAGGGAGAGATACCCGACGTCGCGAAGGCGGGCGTGACGGCGATCTTCGGGACGCTGAGCTACGTGGCCGTGGCGCTGTCCGCCCTCATCGTGCCGGTCTTCGCGCTCTACCTGCTGATCGACTTCGATCGGATCGTGACCCGCGTGGGCGAGCTCGTGCCCCGCCGCTGGATCACGCCCGTCTCCGAAGTGGCCGCGCAGATCCACAAGACCCTCGGCGGGTACGTCCGCGGCCAGGTCACGGCCAACATCGTGCTCGCCGCGCTCTACGCCGTCGGTCTCCGCATCGTCGACATCCGCCTGGCGGTCCCCATCGGTGTCCTCACGGGGATGCTCGCCTTCGTGCCGTACGTCGGCTTCGCCACGGGCCTCACCCTCGCGGTGGCCATGGCCGTGCTGGACTGGCACGGCGCGGGCACGCTGATCGGCGTCCTCTTGGTGATGATCGGCGTGCAGATCGTCGACGGCCTGGTCATCACACCCCGCATCGTGGGCCGCTCCGTGGGCCTCGCTCCGCTCGAGGTGCTCGTGACCATGATGGCAGCGGGATCGCTGTTCGGCTTCATGGGCGTGCTCCTGGCGGTCCCCCTGGGCGCCGTCGTCAAGATCTTCGTCCAGCGCGCGGTGAAGGCGTACCTCGCGTCGGAGTTCTACGCGCGCAAGGATCAGCCCGACCGCTCGCCCACCTGATCGGTCTCGAGCCACGTGCGGAGCTCGGCGCCGCGCCCGAACCGCGCTAGCCCGATCATCAGCTTGGCGAGCGCCGCCTCGACGGTCATGTCCCCACCGGAGATGGCCCCCGCCGCCGCGGCCTCCACGCCTCCCTGGTACCGGTCGAGCTCCACGCGCCCGCGAAGGCACTGCGAGATGAGCAAGGCGGGCACCCCCCTGTCCCGGGCGACCTCGAGCGCGCCGATCAGGGATCCCTCGAGGCGCGGCATCGTCCCGGTGCCGTAGACCTCGAGCACGAGGCCCTGCACGCCGGCCTCGAGCGCGCCCGTCACGAGCGCCGGGTCGAGCCCCGGGAACACGCGCACCGAGAGGACGCGCGTATCGAGCCTGTCGTCGAGCGGGAACAGGGGCGCCTTCGACCACCGCGCGTGGGGTCCGACCTGTACGTCGAGGCCCAGCTCCACGAGCGGCGCGCAGCTCGGTGACTCGAAGGCCTCGAACGCCCACCCGTCCTTCTTCGTGACGCGGACGGCCCGCATCGATCGCGACGCGAAGACGACCTGGACCTCCGGGATCCCCATCGTCGCGACCTCGACGGCGTCGACGAGGTTGCGCCGCGCGTCGGTGCGCGGCTCGTGGAGCGGGCGCTGCGCCCCCGTCAGCACGACGGGGCACGGCAGCGGCCCGAGCATGAGCGACAACGCACTCCCGGTGTAGGCCATCGTGTCGGTCCCGTGGACGACGACGATGCCCCCGTACGCGCCGGACGAGACCTCCCGGTGGAGCGCGCGCGCGATCTCGATCCACTGCGTCGGCTGGAGATCGGCCGAGTCCATGTTGAGCAGCGACCGCGTCTCGATCTCCGCGATCCTGCCGAGCGCGGGCAACTCCCGGACGAGATCGCGGGATCGCGCGCCGTCGTCCACGGCCAGCGTGACGGCCGCGTCCGACCGGGGCCGCATGAGGAGCGTCCCCCCCGTCAGCATGAGCAGCACCCGCATGGTGCGGTGCAGGCTAGCTCATCCAGCCCCCGCGACGCCTCAGAAGACCTTCTGCTCCACCTTGATCGTGTCCCCGGCCTGGAGCGGAATGTCCTGCTGCGCGCCGTCGGTGATGGCGTCGACGCTGATGATGGCCGTGACGGTCTTCTTGTCCACGACCTGCCGCGTCAGGATGATGTGGTTGCTGTCGGCTATGGGTGTGAACCAGCCGGATAGCGAGATGGCCTCGACGAGCTTCATCCCTTCGGTGAACGGGAGGTTGCCCGGCCGGGTGACCTGGCCGATCACGGTGACCTTCTTCGAGGTGTAGGTGCGAACCACGACCGAGACCTGCGGCTCCAGGAGGATCTTGGCCGCCTTGAGCTTGGTCTTGATGAGCTCCTCGATCTGCTGGGGCTCGAGCCCCGCGACCTGGAGCTTGTCGAGGTAGGGGAAGCTGATGCTCCCGTCCGGCTGGACCCGGAAGTCCTTCGGCAGGTTCTCCCCCATCACGTGGACCTCGAACATGTCCCCTGGTCCCACCGTCGTGCTCGGCGTCGCGACGGGCAGGTTGCGCGGAGGCGGGGGGCGCTTCGACGAGCACGCCACCATCGCGACGACCAGCGCCAGCACGAGAAAACGAGCGAAAACACGATGCATCACGGGCACTTCCATACGCCACCGTGGCGATTCGATCAAGCGGTTCACGATCACGCCCATTGGTGGCGTCCTGGCTCCCGATCGTTCACCCAGCATCATGCCGACGGTCGCGTCCGTCCTTCCGGAGTGTGTCGAGCGACCGTCGCGAGGCGACGATCTCGTCGATCACAGGAAGTAACGAACGCCCAGGAAGCCCTGGAACCGCTGCCAGCTCAGGTGGAACGGCAAGGGCCCGCCCTGGCTCAGCTGGACGTCGCTGATCATCTTGCCGTAGTCGATGGTGGCGTTGATGCCGAAGGCATCCGTCAGCCGGTACTCGCCGAAGAGCGTGGACGACACGAAGATGTTCGTGAACGCCGTCTGCCCGAGCACGGGGGGTGCACCCTTCGCGGGCACCACGAACACGTCGGGGTACTGGAGCGCGGACACGGAGGCTCCCAGGGAGAGGATGGCCTTGCCCGCGAAGAAGTACGAGAGCTTGCCGTAGCCCTTGTCCGATCCGTAGAAGTTGCCGAAGTAGCTCTGCGAGAAGTCGCGCGAGTACCCGAGCGTGAAGGACGACAACGCGAGCGACACCGAGCCGGGCTCGGCAGAGGCCGGGTTCGGGGACAGGAAGAACGTACCCTCGGCCTGCGCCGTGACGCTGTCGAACTGCCGCGTCGCCGGGGACGAGCCGTTGCCCGCGAGCGTCGTGCCGTAGCCGACGGCGACGAGCGTCGAGATGCGCGAGGTGATGAGACCGTTGAGCCCGAACCGCGTCTTCAACGGGGTGGAGTCGTTGAGGAAGTTCACCGAGCGGTCCGCGTGCGGAAAGGTCGTGAAACGAGCCTGCGTGTCCTGGAAGATCGACGTGCGCGGCGTGAACTTCCAGCGATCGCCGGCGGAGATCTCGTGCGTGTAGTTCGTGAACGGCACGCCCTCGCTCTGCTCGAACAGCGCCGCGTAGAACGCGTAGCCGACCTTGAAGTCGAGCGTACCGCTGTTGGGCTGCGCGATCAGGTCGATTCCCGCGTTGATGTCGCTCCGGTTGAACGAGGCATCCGGGTTCCCCAGCGCCTGCGGCTGGATGGTGCGCGTGTAGCCCGCGAACACGGCCGCCCCCCACGGCTTGCCGGGCAGGATGTCCGCGCGCGCGTTGGCGTGTCCGCCCAGGTTACTCTGCCGGCTGACGTCCTGCGGCCCGAAGAACTGCCGGTACGTCGCGTCGACGGCCGCGCGGAACCGGACGGACGGATCCGGTGCAGGTCCGCCCTCGGTCCGCTGCAGGGCCTGCGCCGAGTTTATGCTGAGCGAAGGCGTCACCCGGAGCATCCCCGCCGCGAGCACCTCGGCCGAAGGCGGGCCGTTGAGGCAGCCCCCCGTCGGGTTCGCAGGGGTCTTGCAGTCCTTGTCGGTACGGAGGAACCAGTTCGAATCGTACCCCATCTCGGCGGCGATGCCGGGATGGATCTCGAAGTCCCCGGTCTTGACGCCCGAGCCCTCCGAGTATCGACGATCCTTGAGCCACTCCTGCGCTTCTGCCGAGCTCGTCACGCCGAGCACGGCGAGTAGCGCACCCGCGCCCGCTCCGACGCGAACCATGGCAGCGACGCTCAGTTGAACCCCGCGGCCGCCCACACCATCTGTTCGTCGTCGGTTCATTGTCTCTGGAGCGCTGAAGGGAATTCGTGCCCTGCGACGAGTGGGCCACGAACGCTCCCCATCGTTGCCTTGTTGTGAGGACGGACCTACCAGGGTTCTACAAGAATTTCGACCCGAAAAGCGTCCGTTTTACAGCTGACAACTCGTACAGGCCGGTGGAAGCGATACGAGCGTGGGATCGAGTGGCGGATAGCCGTCCTCGGTGGGCGGCACGTCCGTGATGGTCGTGGTGACGTTGGTCGCCCCGACGAACGCTGTGTCCTCGCCGATGCACTGGTTTGCGGCGGCGGCGAGCTCGTCGACCCGACCCTGCGAGATGGTCACGATGGTGAAGTGGTGCCCCGCCGCCTCGCTGTTGCCGGTGCGGACCGCGTTCGCGAGGTCATTGCCTGCCTGCTTTGCGGTCTTCTTCGTGACGTCCATCTGGGTGAGCTTGTCCTCCAGGCAGGTTATCTTGATCGCGTCGCGCTGCTGCTTCGCCGTCTGCAACTGCTTGTTGACGGCCGCGCGCTGGTCGTCCATGCGCCTGAGCACCATCTGAGCCTGCTCGGACTGTTCCTGAGGGTTGAGCGCGGTCTTACCCTTGAACGGGACGGACTGACCACCCGCGGGCACCGTCTGCGCGCCTGCAGGCGTGACGGCGTACACCATGATCGCGACACCGAGAATCCACTTCAGGCTGGTCCGAAATCGCATGGCTTCAAGCCTCCTGCCTTCGCGACGATCCACTCTACTGTGGCGCCGGGGCCGTGTCAACGATCACCGGAGCGGAGCGGAACATATTTTACTGAGTTAATTCAATAGGTTGTCGATTTGCGTCTCGCTTCGGGACGGGAACGGGGCCCCGAGCCAGACAGGCGTTCTCTCGCTTGGTCCATTCGGTGCACGGGAGGCCGTGACATTCAGAAAAATGTCGGCGTCGCCGGTCCGCGATCACGCTCGGGTCCCGCCATCCGGGCCGGTCCCGCGCTCCGCAGGTCCCGACTCGCCGGTCCGCCCTGCCTGGTGGGCGGGCGACCGGCGGTCGGGCGGTCCAGCTGCCTACTTGTTCTGCTGGACGAACGTGACCGGGATCTGGATTGTCGAGCCGCCGCCACCGGGGGCCGAGAACTGGGCGTTCTTCACGTGCCGCGCGATGCACGCGGCGACGCCGGCGGAGAGGCCCGTGTTCGAGCCGATGTCCGCGCTCGCGACCTCACCGTTCGGCTGGACCTTCGCGACGATCATCACGCGGCCCTGCATGGTGGGATCGGAGTTGAGCCCCTGCTGGTAGCACTGGCGGAACCTGCCGCGCAGACCCGCGATCACGCGATCGGCGTCGGAGATCGGCACGGTCGCCGTGCTGCCGCCCACCTGGGCGTCGCCGCGCGGCCCCTCGATCCGGCGCTCCACGCCCGCGCCGCCCGTCCCGCCGCCGCCCGTCCCGCCGCCGAGCCCCGCGAGGCCGCTGCCACGGCCCTGAACGGGGCTGCCGCCCGATCCGAAGCGGAGGTCGCCGGAACCCGGAGACACGCCGGCGCCGGACGCGGCCGCGCCGCTCAGGTCGACCGGCGGGATGTCGCTGCGGTTGAGCGCGCCCTGCACCGAGCTACCACCCGCGAGCGACGCGAGCATCGCCATCTGCATCGCGTCGGCCTGCGCCGCGAGCGCCGCCGCCTTGGCCTCGCTCACGGCACCCTTCGGGCCGGCAGCGCCGCCGGTGCTCTTCGTGTTCCCGGCCGTCGCCGTGGGCGCGGCCGTCGAAGTCGCCGCGGCAGTCGCCGTCGCGTCGGTCGGCTCGTTGACCTGCACGGCCGGCACGTTCGGGTTGCGGTCGACGAGCAGGCCCACATCGATGCCGTCACTGACCACGGAGTCGAACCAGTCCGAGTACATGGCGCCGACGAACCCGAAGTGCAGGAGGAAGCTGAACGCCGCGATGATCGTGAGCGCCCAGTCGATCTGGTTGGTGAGCCCCTTGACGGCGAGCGGGAGCTGCGGCCGCGGCTGGATCGGCGGCGGTGTGACGAACTGGAAGAGGAACGTGCAGTCGCCGATGACGACCTTTCCGCGGGCCTCCTCGCTCAGCTTCACCTGCGCCACGTTGTTGACGCGCTTCGCCTGTCCGCGCAGCGCGGCGATGTCGGTGATGCCGGTCGCCAGCGCGACCCGTCCCTGCATGCCGTCGGTGAAGTTGAGGAAGTAGTCGTTGTTGATCAGCTCGAACAGCTTGAACTGCGCCGGCAGCATGTTCGCGGGGACCGGCACGACGAACATGTTCTTCTCGCTGGAGCCCACCGTCACCGTCGTGCGCTGCTTGATGACGCGCTCCTCGACGATGCGCCCGCGCTGCACGAGCCCGATGCGGAGCACCTTCGGCCCCGCGACGACGCTCATGGCGCGCATCACGGCGGTCATCTGCCCGGGACGGTTCGGCGGCTGTACGCCCATTCCTTGGTTCAAGGCCATTCCTCCAGCAGACACGGTGACCCGGTGCGCGAGTCAGCCGTGAGGATCACGAGACGAGAGCACCGAGGTCGTTAGACTACCGGACCTGGGCGCGGGTTCCCTTAAATCGAAGGGAGGCGAAAAATAACACGGACCGGGCTCGTCGGGCCGCTTTTCTGGCCGATCGCGCCGCCACACCTCGAAGATCATTGTGGTTTTTTTGAGTCCGTCAGCGCCTCCACGCGGCCGACGAGCTCGTCGGTGGCCGCGAGCTCCGCCTTGGCCAGCCGGTTCGCGCTCGCCTGGAGGGCCAGGCACGCGACAGCACCCGCGAGCCCGACCATCGCCACGTCGAGCGCCTGGCCGACGGCTCCGGAGGTGACGAGCTGCCCGACGTCCGCGGCGAGGGCGTCCGGATCCTGGAGCCCGGCGCGGAGCGCGGTGGTCGCGAGGAGGAGGCCGCTCGACGTCGCGATGCTCGCGCACACGCGCGGCACGCGACTCCACCGCGCGAGGTCGAAGTCGCGCTCACGGAGCTGCTCGTTCAGCAAGCTGGCCCGTACCTCGGCGGGCCGTTCGGACGCCGCCGCGAAGATCTCGCGCTCCCACGCTCCCGCGGGCAGCTTCGCCACACGCGACGCGACGCCCGGGAAGCGCGCCCGGCCCGCGTCCCCGCGCAGCGCGACGACGATCTCACCGGTGTCGAGCCCGTCGGGCGGCAGCACGAAGAGGAGCCGGCGCACGCTCGCGGCGACGCACAGGACGGCCACGACGATCGCCAGAACAGTGATCACAACGCCTCGCGACCTTCTCGGGGAGCGCGAACAGGCCTTCTCAGCCCCTCGCATCCTGGGTGGTCAGAACGGATCGGAGCGTGTCGCCTCTTCGATCCGATCGATGAAGGGCTGCCTGAGCTCGGCGAGCGTGAGCTTCGGCTGGATCTTGCTCACGTCGACCGAGGCGACTGGCTTCTGCACGCGCCCGACGATCGTGACCTCGTTGATGGTGATCACGCCACCCCCCTTCTGCTGCGCCTCTGCGGCAGGGGAGAGCGAGTGGACGGCGAGCGCGACAGCAGCGAACGCGAGCTTCTTCATGACGTGACCTCGACCTACATGTTGACACAGAAACGGGCAGCGCGAGGGCCTCTCACCACCCCTCGCGCTAGAACGGTGCCCCGGCATCCCCCGCGGCGGCCGCGGGCGGCGCCGTCGCACCTCCGCTGGCGGGAGGGGGGGGGGCGGAGGCGGCAGCGCTGCGGCCCCGCGGAGCTCGGCCTGCTTCGCCTTGGCGCGGTTCAGGAGATCGTCGATGTCGTCGTTCACGGCGATGGCCTTCGGACCGCGCATCGTCTTGTACGTCTCGAGCTCCTTTATGGCCGTCGCCACCTGCTCGTTCGCGTTCGCGCCCGGGACGCTCGGAGAGAAGAGGTAGAGGAGCCCGAGGTTGTAGTGCGCCTGGGCGAGCGCGGCGTCCATCGCGAGCGCCGTGTCGAGCTCCTTCTTCGAGTCCGCGACGCGGCCGAGGAGGCGGTAGCAGTCACCGAGGTTCAGGTGCGCGTTGGCGCTGTTGGGTGCGTAGCGCACCGCCTTCTCGAGCAGGGGCTGCGCGTCCTGCGCGTTGCCCGCCTCCAGGCGCATCGCGCCGAGGTTGATCAGCGCCTCCACGAGGTCGGGGCGCTTCGCGTTCGCGGCCTCGAAGTCCTTGATCGCGAACGCCCGCTTGCCCGCGTCACGCCGGATGAGGCCGCGGACGAGGTGCGCGTCCGCGTTGTCCGGGTCGCGCGCCGGGTTCGACGCGTCGAAGCCCTCGAGGATGGCCTTGAGGGCGTACTCCGCGAGATCCATCTTCCTCGCGCGCCAGTGATCGCGGGCGATGCAGACCATCGCCTCCTTGAAGTCCGGGTTCAGGCGGAGCGCGTCCTGCGCCATGGCCTGCGCGCCGCCGTGATCGCCCTGCAGCGACTTCACCTCGGCGGCGTACGTAAGGAGGCGAGGCGAATTGGGAGCCTTGCCCTTCTTCTCGTTGATGAAGGTCTCCGCCTCCGTGAGGTGCCCCGCCGACGCGAGGGAGAGCGCGTACGCGCCCATGGCCACCTCGAAGTCGGGCGCCATGGTGAAGGCGGTCCGCCACTCCTGCTGCGCCCCGGATAGATCACCCGTTCGCTGGTCGACGAGCCCGATGGCATACCGCGGCACGGGCGACTTCGGGTCCGCGGAGGCTGCCTCGGCGAAGCCCTTCTTCGCGCTCGGCAGGTCGCCGTCGAGCCACGCACGGAAGCCTCGCTGGTACGCCTCCTTCGCGGCACCCGTGAGGCCCGACTGGTTCACATCCACGACGGTGGTCGCGCCACCCCCGCCTCCTCCGCCCGCGATGGGGTCGGCGGGCAGCGCGGGAGCGGGCCCCGCACCGCCCCCGCTCGTATCGGCGCTCGGTTCCGTCCCCGCCGTGGGCGCCTTGGCCTCGGGCTTGTCGCCACCGCACGCGGCGAGCGTGGCCGACAGAAGCAGCGGTGCGAGGGAGAGTACGGTGATGGAGACGAGCTTTCGCATGGTGGATCTCACGGTGAGGGGGGCAGCGTCGACGCGCCACCATTCGCCGAGGGGATGGCGACCAGGCCCGGTCGGATCTGGACGTACATGTCGTCCTTGTAGTCGAGGGTCCGCGACGGATCGTTCGGATCCTTGGTGGCCGTGACGTAGTCCTTCAGCTTGGCGTTGCCGATGATGTCCGTGAAGTACGCGAGACGCGCGACGGCGCGCTGCACCGCGGCGTTCTTCACGTTGTACTTGCGCGCGTAGGCGATCGCCTGCGCGTAACGCTGGGTCATGACCTGGTCCGCGCCGACGAGTTCCTTCTCCTTCTTGCCGCGCCAGAACTCCTTCTTGGCGATCTTGAGGTTGTCGGCTTTCTCGATCAGGTCGTCGCGACCGCTGTTCTCGAGCTGCTTGAGGAAGCCCTCCTCCTTCGCGGTGAAGAGCTTGAGCGAGCCCGCGGGCACAGGAACGGTGTTGTACAGCCCCGTGCGCAGGGTATCGAAGAGCGACCCCTGACGGGCGATCGCGGCCGGCGTCCACTCGAGCGACGGGTACTGCTTCGCGATGCGCTCGAGCTCCTTGTCCCAGCGGTCGGCGTCCTTCGCGTTCGCCTGGTACTTGCCATCCCGGATGTGCTTGCCGTTCGCGTCGGTCTCACCCACGACGTCCGCGACGGCACCGGCGTACCTGTGCTTCGCGTCGGTGTCGTACTTGGCCTTGATCTCGTCGTCCAGCAGCGTGAACGCCGCCTCGGCCGCGTAGTCGACGAGCGGTGGGAGGAGGGCCTCGCTCTTGCCGTCCTTCTGCGGCGCGGTGCGGTTGTAGGCGTCCCAGGTGTTCATCGTGTTCCGCAGCCAGATGCGGTACGTCGTATCGCCGCCGGCCTTGAGCATCTTGGCGACCGAGTAGGCCGCCTCGACCATGTACTTGCCCGCGCCCGCCGTCGCCTTGTTGTTCTGGTAGTAACCCATGAGGGCCACCGCGCCGTTGGTCCGGAAGTTCCGGTTCTGGCCCGTATCGGAGCCCGTCGGGTTCCACTGCTTGTGGTCGTAGTCGGCAGCGAGGTAGTCCGCCCCGGCTTTCTCCTCGGCGCCGGGCTTGAGCTTGAGGAGGAGGCGGTACTGCGCCATCATCTTCTCCTTCTGACCGAGGTTCGCGTAGAAGGTCATCGCGTTCTTCGCGGCCGTCCGGCGGTAGTCCTCGGGGAAGCGCTCGTTGGCCGCGACCTTCTCGTACGTCTCGGCCGCGCGCTGGTAGTTGAAGAAGCTGTAGTACGTGCTGCCGAGCGCGTCGAACGCGTCGCGCAGGAACTTCTTCCGCTCCTCGTACTTCGCGGGGTCCGGCGCGACCTTGGCGTTCTTGTCGCCTTTCTCCAGCTTGGACAGCAGCGCCTCGCTCCCGTACTCGCTGATGAACTTGTTGTAGAGGTCGATGGCCTTGTTGTACTCGCCCACCTGCTTGTAGGCGAACGCGGCGTTCATCGCGGCCTCGGGGGCCTCGTCGCGCGCAGGCGCAGCCTGGAGGGCGGCCTCGTAGAGGCCCGCGGCCTCGCGCCAGAGCTTCTCCCGCTCCGGCCCCGGAGGCGCCTTCTTTGCGGCCTCGAACTTGAGACGCGCGTCGATGTAGGCGGCTTCCTGGATGGTGGGGTTGATGATGACCGTGCCCTTGGCGCACTGGTCCGCCGACACGCAGCACGGCTTCGCCTTCTGCGCCTCGGCGAGCTGCCGCGAACGCTCGGCATCGCGCTCCATGTTGCTCATCGTGATGAGCTTCTCCCAGGCGCGGTAGCCGTACTCGTCCGCTGTGCAGTGCTCCTTCCACATGGGCTCGAGGCGCGAGCGCGCCACGTCGAACTGCCCGTACACGAAGTACACGGCCGCCGCGTAGAACTGGTACTCCAGCGCGTGCTTCTGCACATCGAGCTGCGACGGAACGCGTTGCACGTACTCGTCACGGGCCGTCACGCTCTGCAGAACGACCGGCGGCACCTCCTCGCGCACGACCTTGCGGGTCGCGACCGGCTCGGAGTCGAACTTCACTTCGTCCCGCTTCTGGACGCCCGCGGAGCCCTTCGTGTCCTCGAAGCGCTGGTAGGCGAGGTCGCGATCGACGTCCGCCACGTCCACGACGAAGAGCGCCGCGTTGTCGAGGAACCGGTCGTCCTCGTTCGAGTCGCGCACGTCGATCGCGGAGGTGAGGGCCTCGTCGATCTCCTTCCGCGTAGGCTCGGGGAACTTGTCCTTGTTGAGCTTGTGGAGGATGACCTGGATGCGAACCTGGTTGTGCCGCGCATCGGCCAGCCAGTACCGGCTCTCGTACGCGTCCGGCGCGTTCTCGTCCTGCTTGAGGTAGCCCTGCCAGCCCATCGCGGCGAGCCGGTACTCGGTCGCGGCGCGGCTGAGGAGATCGAGCTGCCGGACGGCATCGCCGGTCTCGTTCGCGGCCTGGTAGTCGCGTCGACCGTTGTTCGTGTGCTGGGCGGCCGCCTGCCGCAGGCCGCGCGCGACGAGGCGCTCGGCGTTCTGGAGGGCCGGGGGGTTGTCCTTGTTCGCGTCGACCCACGGCGTGTTGCCGATGTAGTTCGCGAGCTTCGTGCGCGCCTCGAGCGCCTTCGCCGCCGCGGCCTCGTGATCGGCCGTGCCCGGCTTCTTCATCATGAGGATCTTGTCGAACGTTTCCGCCTCGGCGTTCTGGATGTCCGGGGCCGTGGGATCCATCGGCCACTTCTTGAGCATCATCTCGTACACTTCGACCGCGTTCGAGTACTGGTTCAAGCTCGAGTACTCGATCGCGAGCGAGCGGTAGATCTCGATCGTCCAGGGCTTGTCCTGGGGGATGAGCGCCGGGTCCTTCACGCGGTCGATCGCGATGTGGAGCTTCTTCTCGACGACGTCGGGGCGGGGCTCGGTGTCGATGATGTCCGGTCGGAGAATGTACGGCTCATCGGGCCCGGGGCCCGCGAAGTCGACGTTGGTGAGCGAGCCAGCGATGTAGGTGTAAGCCTCCGCGCGGAAGTCCGCGCCCGGATCACCCGTGAGCTTCTGCTGCTCGTCGGTGTAGTTCAGGAGCTTGATGAACTCCTTGGTCGCGAGCTCGTACCGCTGCTGCTTGAAGAGCGCCCACGCGTACTTGTAGAGCGCCACGCCGAACAGGGGCGGCCTCTTGAAGTTCATCGCCTGCGAGTAGGCGCTCGCAGCGCGGTTGTAGCCCCACACGCTGTAGGGATCGAGCTTGGTCACGCCGCTGCCGAAGTCGAGCTGATCGAACTCCCAGTTGCCAATCTGCCACCAGATCTCGGCGACGTACCGGGGATCCTCGCCAGGCCGGAGCCCAGGCTGCCGGATGGCCTCGCAGTCCTTCGGATAGACCTCGGTGTAGGTCGTGTCGGGGTTGCCGCGGCGGATCGACTTCGGATCCCGGTACTTGTTTCGCCAGGCGTTCCAGTACTCCTCGTCGTGATCCTGCGGCAGCGGAGTGATGCTGTCACGATCCGGCCGCTTCGCGTCGGGAGGCGTCGGGTACGGGAAGCGGTTGTGGCACACGAGCGAGCGCCACACCTGCTGTCCCTCGTCCATGCGACCCGAGTCGACGTATGCGTGCCCGAGGAAGTAGAAGATGCCGGCGAGCTCGCGGTACTTCGGGTACTCGACGATGATGCGCTTGTAGAGGGCGATCGCGGGCCGGAGGCCCTGCTCCGGGGGCTCCGTCGCGTCCTCGGAGCGCGCCCGCTCCTCGTAGAGCGCCGCCAAGCGGTACATGGCGTCCGGCGTCGCTTCCGGCTGCGCGCGGGGGCCCGAGTAGGTGGCGATGAACTCCTCGAGGCGCTTGATCGCGGTCTCGCGCGCCTTCTTCAGCTCGCCTTTCTCGATCACGATCTCGCGATCGAGCCCGGAGAGGATCTCGCGCTTCTTGGCCTCGTAGTGCAGCTTGATGATCGTGGTGACCGTGTCGCGATAGTCCTTGGCGCCCCTCTCGTAGGCATCCATCTCCGTCTTCATTGCCTCGAGGGCCGCGACCTGCTCCCTGGACGGCGGCGGCGCGGGGGGCGCCAGCTTGCGAGCGCCGAGCGGGCTGGTCGGAGGGGTCGCCGGGCCCGCGCTGCCGCTTGCCGCGGGGGCTGGCTTGGCGCCGGCGTCCGCGCCCTGGGCCGCCGCATCGCCACCGGACAGGGCGAGGCCGACGAGCAGGCCGGCGGCCGCGAGCGCCACCTGCATGGGCGAAGCGTTCCGTCGCGGCGCCATCAAGCCAAGTTTCTTCACGACCTTTTCCATCGTCTCAATCTCCGTCGAGCCCCCAGGCCCGGACACCCTGTCACGCGGACCTCACTTCGTCTTCTCGCCGCCGGAGTCGTCGAGGACCTCGCGCAGCTCCTCGTCGAGGAGGTTCTCTTCCCGCGCACGCTCCGTCTGGAGGATCCGGACGCGCTCGAGCGCCTCCTCCCGGACCTCCCACGCTTGCTCCGTGATCCCCACGTCTGCGCGGAGCACGATGTTGCGCAGGCGGTCGCGCACGAGCTCGAAGTTCTTCTTGGCGACCTGGCCGACCAGGTCTTGCGCTTCGCGGTCGAGCGCGCCGAGCTGCATGTTGTACCCGTTGATCTTGACGCGCTCCGCCTCGATCTTGTCGCGGAGGCCCTGGATGCGACGTGCGACCTCCGCCTCGAGCTGCGCGAAGCTGGCGATGAGCCGGTCCTCGACCTGCCGGGCCTGCGAGAGCACCGGCTGGACGCTCGTGGCGTAACCCTGGGCGCCGCCGCCCGCCCTACCCTGCGCCGCGAGCGCGACCTCCTTGTCGAGGAGGTCGCGGAACTGCATGCGCGCGAGCGCGTCGGACTGGTACCTGGCGTCGCCGAGGCCGATCTGCGCACGCCCGTTGTCGATCCGCTGGCGGAGCTCGACGACCTCGGCCTGGCGCTTCTTGAGCTCCTTCTCGTTCGCGTCGATCTCCGCGTTGAACTTCTGGATCGACGCTGGGTCTCGCGTCACGCCGTGCTGCGGACCCTCGCGCATGACGCGGCGGAGGCCGTTGACGAGCGCCTGCAGCCGATCGAGCTCGATGACCTGGCGGGAGAGGTCCTGCGAAAGCGTGTTCCACTGCTTGGTGCCCTGGAAGTCGCGATCGGCGAAATTCGCGTCCGTCACGGGCAGCACGTCGATCACGCTCATGAGGGCGCGGCGCTGCCTGCGTACCTCCCCCATCTCGCCCCCGAGCTCGCCCGGCTCCGCTGCGTCGAGGCCGCGCGCGATGTCGAGCCGCGCCTTGGACACGCGGTTGAGCAGGGCGAGCGCGCGCTCCTCACCCGCGCGGAGCTCCGGGAAGGCCCGCACCCGGTTCGCCGCGGTGATGATGACATTGAGCCGATCGACGAGGACGTACGACTGCCGGATGAGCTTCTTGCAGTGGTTGACGTCGTCGATGACCGCAAAGGCGAGCGGCCCGTCCTCCGCCTCCCGCGCCCACCGCACCGCGAGGGGGGGGATCTGGTCGTTCTGGTCGAGGACCTCGAGCTGTTGCTGGCTCAGCCGGTCGTAGTACAGGGCGGGATCCTTCGTGACGTCGATGAACGCCTCGAGCTTCGCGCGCATCGGGTCGTAGGTGGACTTGACCCCCTCGTACACCTGCAGCGCCTGGTTGAAGGCTCCGGCACGCAGCATGAGGTCGGCGCGGAGGAGGGCTCCGTCGCCCACCGACGACGCGTCGGGATCCGTGAGCTGGAGGATCTCGAGGGCCCGCTCGGCGCGCTGAACATCGCCGAGGCGGACGTACACCCAGGCGAGCTCGTAGAGCATCGTCGCGAACTCGGGCGACTCGCGCCCGACGCGTGAGTACGCCTCCGCGGCCTGCGTGTAGCTCTCCATCTCGTAGAAGAGGCGCCCGATCGCCATCCAGGCGAGGTCGATGACGTGCCGGTGGTCCTCGGTGTCGCCGGGGAGGTCGGTAACGACCTTGAACGCGGCCACGGCCTCCTTGTAGTTCGCGGGGACCGCGCGGGTCTTGCCGTCGGGGCTGGCGGGCGTGCCGGGGGGCGTCGTGCGGAGGGCCACGAGACCCTGGAAGTAGCGCGCCTGGTGGGTGTAGTCGGTGCCGTTCGGGACGCTCGCCAGGGCGCTCGTGGCGTTCGAGTAGTCCTTCCTCGCGTAGTACGCCTTGCCCTTCGCGTACGTGAGGGCCGTGTCGACCTGCGACGGCGGCACCATGCTGAGCTTCGCGAAGACCTCGTCGAGGCCCTTGATGTCGTTGACACGGAGCGAGACGTCCACGAGGCGCGCGAGCGCCTTGCCGAAATACGGGCTGAAGTTTGGCTCGTTGCCCTTCTCGACGATGGCCCGGTAGTCCCGGCGCGCCGAGAGGTACTCCCTCGTGACGTAATACGTCTCGCCGCGGCGGAAGAGCGCGTGGGGGTAGGACTGGGTCGTCGTCGGGAACTCCTCGACGATCTCGCCGAAGACGATGCTCGCGCGCACGTAGTCCTTGCTGTGGAACAGGAACTCGCCCGCGACGATGCGCTCCTCGACCGTGACCTTCGTGTTCTTCGCCTTCTCGATGGCGGCCTGGATCGACCCCGTCTCGCCCGCGACCGCGGAGATCTCGGCCTGCGCGGTGGCGGCGTCGGCACGGGCGAGGCCCGGCGCCGCGAGGTACGCGGCCGCGATCGCGGCGGCGGCCGCGACTCGGGCGGTTCGCAGCTTTTTTTTCATGTTCGCCTCCGCGATCCTTCGTCCCCCGGGCGCTCGCTCACTTGCCGCCTCCGATGGAGAAGCCACCGCCGACCGAGCCCGCAGGTGCAGGCGTCGTCGTCACGCCGCCCCCTCCGCCGCCGCCACCCGTGGATGGGCCGGCGTTGAGCGGCGCGAACTTCTCGTTCCACTCGATGGTGGGGCGCTGCTCGATCGGCGTGGTGACGCCTCCCTTCTCGAGCGAGGTCGCCGTGAGGACGAGCGTCTTGCCCTCCGCCGTCGTGAACGAGTGCGCGCTCTTCACCTCGAACTTGTAGCCACGGAGGTAGGTGAACACCCCGTACCCGTTACCCTGGAAGTTGAGCACCACCTGCACGGTGTGATCGCCCGGCGGGATGGACCCGTTGAAGATCGACATCTCCTTCTGGTCCGCGAGGAGGCCCGTGTCGTCGGCCTTGTTCAGCTGCACGGTGCCGTCGATGACGAAGAGCACCTTCACGAGGCGGAACGCGCTCGACATCTGGTTCCGGTAGATGACCTCGGATCGCGTTCCCGCCGCGCCGCCGGAGAGGATCGTGTCCGAGAGGAGCGCGAGGCGCGTGTGGCTGCGACGGATCTGGTCCTTGAGCTCGTCGACGCGTGCCTCGAGATCGCGGAGGCGGACGGCGTACGTCGCGCCATCCATCTGCTTTTCCGGGATGGGTACGGCGGGGCCCGTCGACGCCGGCCGCGGGGGAGGCGGGGGTTCGGCCGCCGCGGCGACGCCTGCAAGCACGATCGGCGCCGAGCCGGGCGCCTTGCCGTTGATCTCGAGCACCTGGAAGGCGGTGCGCCGGTTCTTCTGCTTGTTCGCGGGCGTGTCGTTCGGCGCGACGGGCTTGTCCGCACCGAAGCCGCTCATGGCGAGCCGATCCTTCGTCACCCCGTTCTTCTCGAGCCACTTGGCGACGGCCTCGGCGCGCTGCTGGGAGAGCTTCTTGTTCGCCTCGGCGTTGCCCGTGTTGTCGGTGTGTCCCTCGACCCCGAGCTTCGTGATGCTCGGGTTGTCCTTCATCACCTTCGCGACCGTCTTGAGGACGTTGCCCGAGGCCCCGGCCTCGCGGATGGTGGCCTTGCCGTTCTCGAACTCGATCTCGCCCGGCATCTTGATCTCGTTCCCCTCGAGGCGGGGCGCGGCCGCGCTGGGGTCCTGCGCGAGCGCCACCGGCGCGAGGGCGACGGGCGCGAGACCGGAGAGCACGAGGAGGGCCAGGGTGATAGCTTGACGTCGCATGTGAACGTTCCCCTTTCGGAAGACCGGGAGCCTCGCGGGGCGATCGCCCGCGCAGAAAACAAAGCGTCTGCGGCAGGGAGTGTAGTTTGCCAGAGGTGGGGATGGCAACCACCCACGCGACCCCCCCCCGGCTTTTCGCGTTTCGAGACGGCCTTGATCTCGTCGCGCGCCCACCCCCTTGTGTTGTATGAACGGTGGGCACGCCGAGGCTGCGCTGGAAGAAGGTAGCGTTTGCGCGTGTCACGGAGCCGGGGGCTCGCGTACCGCTTAACCCCCTGTAATCCGTGAGGTTGCCGGACGTTGGCCACCAGGCCCGGCCCTGCCACCCGATCCCAAACGAGGGCCGAAGAACTTTGTCCGAGCTGGCGCGTCACATGCCCCAAGAAAATGCGGTTCACGGTGTTCGCCCCAGCATCGCTGCTCGCCGGGGGCGCGCGTGGCTCCACCCGCCTGGGCGATCGCGATGACCACCCCGCGCGGCGACGTCTCCGACGAGGCGCTGATGATCCGCTACCAGCGCGGCGACCAGACGGCGTTCGCGCTCCTCGTCCGGCGGCACCAGGGAGCCCTCTACAACTTCGCCATCCGCCACGTCCGCGCGCCGCAGGTCGCCGAGGAGGTCGTGCAGGACGCCTTCGTCCGGGTGGTGCAGAGCGCGCAGGATTTCAAGCACGACGCGCGCTTCCTGACCTGGGTTTACACCATCGTGAGAAACCTCTGCATCGACCAGCTCAGGAAGAACGCGCTGAGGAAACACGCCTCCCTGGATCACTCCCGTACGGGCGACGAGGACGGTCCCACCCTCGGGGAACGTACCGCGGACACGCGGGCGAGCACCGATCGCGAGGCGATCGGCACGGAGCTCAAGGAGCGCATCGTGCAGGCCGTGGACAGGTTGCCGGACGATCAGCGCGAGGTCTTCCTCTTGCGAGAGACGTCGAACATGCCCTTCAAGGAGATCGCCGAGATCACCGGGGTGCCGGAGAACACAGTGAAGAGCCGGATGCGCTACGCTCTGGAGAGGCTCCAGGAAGCGCTGAGCGAGTACGAGGAATACGCGCGCGCGCTCCGCTAGGGCGTCTTAAGTTCTAGGAACCAGGCCGACGATCATGGACTGCGAGAAGTGCGAACCGCTGCTACTGGACGAGCTCTACGAGGAGCTCGACGAGCTCACGAGTGCTGCGGTCCGGCGGCACGTCTCGGGGTGCGCGCGGTGCGCGGCCATCCTCGCGGGGCTTCGTGCCACGCGGCGCCTCGCCACCCTTCCGCTCTTCGAGCCGCCGGCCGACCTCGAGGCCCGCATCCTCGCGGCCGCCGCCGAGGCGCAGAAGGTCATCCCGATCCGCAGCCGCATCTCGCGCACGGTCTCGTGGGCGGGCGCCTGGGCCATGCGACCGCAGACGGCCATGGCGGCGCTGTTCCTGCTGATGGTGGGCTCGACCACGCTCTTCCTGCAGAAGCGCCACTCGAGCGGCGGCTCGGTCGTCACGGTGAGCGAGCGGGGCGAGCCTGTTGCCCAAGTGCGGGAGACGGACAGGCTGGATCTCCCCGCCGGTTCGAAGGCGCACGGGGTCGACGAGGGGCGAGCACGCGTCGCGACAGCGACGGCGACGGCGACGGCGGCGGCGGCCGCGTCGCTCGCGGTCGCCTCCCCCGCGACGGCCGACGACCGCGCCGAGCGTGACCGGGGGGGTGCGGCGAAGCTGAAGAAGGAGGATGAGAGCCCCGCGCTCGGGAAGGCGCTCGCGCAGGTGGATGACCCCCTCGACATCGCACCCTCCAACGCCGGCCCGTACGCCGGGGCGCCGCGTGGCGCGACCCCCGCGTCGCCTCCACCGCGGGCCATGGCCACGGCCGCGCCGCCACCGATGGCGCAGGTGCAGTCGGGGTCCGGGGTGCACCAGGGCCGCCGCGATGGCAACGTCGGCGACGACCCCTTCACGCGTGGCATGGCGGCGTACCGTGGCGCAAGCTACCCCGAGGCCACGCGCCTCTTCGACGACGCGGCCAAGTCCGGGGACAAGAACGCCGCCCTGTGGGCCGGGCGGAGCGTGAAGGCCCACAGCGGCTGCCAGGTCGCGGTTGGAAGGTTCGACAGCGTCGGCGGCGTGGGGACGTACCCGCAGCAGGAAGCGATGATGGAGGCGGCGGACTGCTATCGCGTGATGGGGCAGTACGACCAGGCGCGCCCGAGGTACCAGCGCATGCTGGCGGTCCCGTCCTTCGCCGCCCGCGCCCAGGCAGGGCTCGACGCGATGGCCCAGGTGGCGGCGAAGCGCGCCGCGGCTCCGGCGAAGGCCGCCGCGGCTGCGGAGGTCAAGGACAGCGACCAGGGCGCGCCCGCCGCGACGACGAAGTCGGCGCCGGCTCAGGCCGCTCCCGTGGACCGCGCGACGCTCGAGAGCGGGTTCTGACCGGCGAGCGGCGCGGGCGGCGAGCCGCCCGGTGAGGTATCCTGCGGCTGTGGTGGCCGACGCGCGCGTGGCAGCTCTCGTCGCAGCCTGGCAGGACGCCGATCGCGCGCACGTCCTGGACGGTGCGGACCGGCGCGGCATCGAGCGATCCGATGGCGCGCGCGCCCTCATCGTCGAGCGCGCCATCTCCAGCGCGCCCCTCCACGAGTGGTTCACCGCCTGGCTGCGTTACGGGCGGGCGCTCGCGGAGGAGGACGTGACGACGACCTTGGTCGACGCCACGACCGGATCGCTCGCGACCGTCCTCCCCGAGGTCGCCGCCTTGCCCGCCGGGGGCGCACCGCTCCTCGAGGGGTTCCTCTCCGTCGTGAGGGAACGCGAACGCGCCGCCGCCGATCGTGCATGGGAGCCTCCGCGCTGCGTGGTGCAGACGCGTCATGACGAGGCGGCGGTGTGCCTGCCTCCCTTCGAGGACCGCGAGCAGCTCGCCGACTGGGCCGAAGATGTCGCCCGCGCGCTGGCGAAACGCGGCGTACGGACGGTGATCTGCGAGGAGCCAGGGCCCGCACGAGACGAACTCGGCGGCGCGCTCGCCGCGCGCGGGATCGTCGTGCGCGACGGGCAGAGGTCGGGGATGGAGACCCCGCCGCGGCCCGCGCCGGGGAGGCGAGGGTTTTGGCCGTTCCGTTGACGAGGTTGTCTGGTACAGTCCGGCCGATGCGCCATGCCGTGGGCGGCCTGTTGGGGATCTTCGTCGTCGTCGCCGCATGCGCGTCGCCCCACGAGGAGCGCGTGGAGGTCCGGGTCAGCCCCTCCCTGGTGTTCCCGCGCGGCGTGCTGGACGAAGTCAAGAAGCTCACGGTGACGGTCTTCGATCCCAGCGGCACGGTCTCTTGCGATGCAGCCACGGGCATCGCGACGTCGGACGCGGCCGACAAGCCGATCGCCACGAAGGATCTCCTCGGCACGGGGTGCACGCCGGGCGTGAAGTTCTGCGGCGAGCTGTCGATCGACAAGAGCGAGAAGGATCGCGTCTTTCTCGCCCAGGGGACGTCGGGTGACAAGGTCGTCGCCACGGGGTGCGCCACGGCGAAGGTGAACCAGGACGCGCTGCCGCTCACCATCAAGATGGTGCGCTTCATCACACCGGCCGTGTGCGGTAACGGCGCGGTGGAGGCGACCGAGCAGTGCGAGGGGGACGCCGAGGTCTGCGACGCCGAGTGCCGCTCCGTCGAGCTGCGCCTCTCGGTGGGGAGCGCCGCGGCGAACACGTCGACGGGCAGCGCCGGCGACAAGCGCGACCCCTTCTTCCTCTGGCCCAACCTCGGGGGGGACGCCGGCCGGCTCCTCGCTCTGTTCACGGACAAGACGTCCGGCACCGACGACGTCGCGCTCGCGGTGATGAGCGAGACGATGAAGAAAGGCGACCTGAAAGCCGCCACCAACCCCGTCATCCTGCGGACGTCCAGCATCAACCTCACCAACAAGAACAGCGTCTTCCCGTCGCAGCCCGCACCCTTCGCGCAGGGGGCAGCGAGCGCGGTGCTGTCGGGGACGAACTACGTCATCGTCTTCGAGGACGACGACTCGGGGAACGGGCGTGACATCCACTTCCGCACCGTGGATCCGCAGTTCGTTCTCCTGAGCACGGCGGCGACGGGTGTGAACGGCCCCGGCGGCGCAGGCAAGCTGGGGATCCAGTCCGCGCCCACGATCGCCGTGAACGCGGGCAAGCTCCTCGTCGCGTGGCAGGACGACAGCCCGACCGACAACGGCAAGATCTACGTACGCTCGCTCACGGAGGCGGGCACGGTCGGCGCGGAGACCGAGGTGAGCTCGGGCACCGGCAACAAGCAGGCAGGGCTCGCGCCGATCGCGGGCGGCGGCTTCGTCTGTGTGTGGGAGAGCGCCGGGGACATCAAGCTCCGACCGCTGAAGGCGGACGGCACCCCCGACGGGGCCGAGGTGACGGTCAACGAAAGCACCGCGGGCGTGCAGGAGCGGCCGCGTGTCGCCGGCCTGGGCGACGGACGCTACGCCGTCGTGTGGGCCGACAAGAGCAGCGGGAACTCGGACATCTTCTTCCAGCGCTTCGACGCGAGCGGCAAGAAGGTCGCCGGCGACCAGGGCGCGCCGCTCAACGACGTGGTGAAGGACGGCGACCAGGTGACGCCGGCCATCGCGGGGCTGCCCGCCAAGACGGGATCGTACGCCGTGGCGTGGCTCGACGGCTCGTCGAACCACGTGCGGGGGCGGTTCGTCGGTGGCTCGGGGGGGTTCCTCTTCAACAACGTGACGGGGCAAGCGACGGAGTTCCGCGCGAGCGCCGTCGACGGCCGCGTGCGCGGCAACCCCGTCGTGGCCGCGGGGGGCTCGGGGCCCTTCGTCGCGTTCGGGTGGGAGGACCGGACGAACGGTGGTTCGCCCGGCCCGGGCGTCATCGCGCGCCGCTTCCCGGCGCCGTAGCCCTTCCGGCGCTTCGGCTACTGCACGTTCAGCGTCCCGCCGATGATCCGGTGGTCGGCGTCCGCGGGTCCGCTCTTCACCTTCAGGCGCGTCTCCCCCGAGTACAGACCGAAGTAGATCGTGTACGCGCCAGGGGAGAAGTTGGGCTCGAGCGTGAACTCGTGGTCATCGAGGAGGTAGTCGCCCTCGAGCCAGAGGCTCATGGGGTACTTGCCTTCCATCGGCTTGTGATCCCCGTTGTGACGGCGGTGGAAGCCGTCGATGTGGATGAAGGCCTCCCACTCGGCGCCGACGTTGGCGAGCACCTTGTAGTAGGTCTTCAGGTGGTATTTCTTGCCGGGGCGAACCACCTCGACCTTGCGCGAGGTCGCCGAGTCGACGAGATCGATGCCGAGGACCAGGAGCTTGTCCTCGAGGTTTGCGTCGAGTCGGCGCTGGGGGGTCGGCGGGGCCGCGAGGATGATGCGCCCGAGGGGGTTCTGGTCGCGCTCGCCCTCGGCGAGGGACGACGCGACGAGGAGGATCTGGCTGGACCGGGCGTCGAGGATCGGCAGGTTCTGGCCACGGTGCTTGCCGCGCCAGGTGAAGTTCAGGCGCGCGAGCTCGCCGGACGCGAGCGCGATGAACCGCCGTCCTTCGCCCGCACCGTTCAACCAGTCGAAGGCCTGCTGACTGTCCCGGAACGTGGGCGGCTGGCCGCCCGCGTAGTAGGCCGCCGTGCGGCCACCTACGCCATACAGGCCGAGCGGCTCGCCGGGACGCTTGACCCGCTGGTAGCTCTCGAAGACCTCCTTGGGGGAGAGCTGATTCGCGAGCGCCGGGTAGTAGGACGTGCAGAGGACCCCACCGGTGAACACGCCTGTGAGGACGAGGAACGCCGCACGGCTGCCCCTCAGCAGATCGCCGAGGATGCCGAGCACCAGCATGATCGCGATGCCGGACGGCAGCGCGAGGGCGCACGCGATGAGCGGCTTCGTGCCGTGCTTGTAGAGCGCGACGAAGATCGCGCCTGGCACCTGCAGGTAGAGCAGCGGGAGGAGGACGAGGGCGGTGACCCAGAACGCCTCGCCCTTCGTCGTCCTGAGCTGGCGGACGACCTCCTCGAAGGGCTCGAAGCCCCGCCCCGGCCTCAGGCGCCTGTGGGCGCCACCCCGGAACGCCCACAGCCAGACGTCGCACCAGAAGTACGTCGCGAGGATCGCACCCAGGGGCACGATCGCGGTGATCCACCACGCGTTGAGGACCCCGTCGCGGATCTGACCGGAGAGGGTGGGGAGCCACTTGGCGTGGGTCCGCGTCCCGACCCAGATCGCGAGACCGGCGAGCGAGGCGCCGGCGACCGTGGCGAAGTACGCGAGCGAGAGGAGCCCGTCCCACGCGTCGCGCAGGGAGCGGATGACGCCGAGGTAGCGATCCGGATCGAACGGCGACCGATCGGCGTCGCGCTCGACCCACGTCAAGAAGGCGATGCCGGCGAACCCGACCAGGGCGATCGTCCAGAGCAGGAGCGAGCGCTCCTTGAACGACTCGGGGAAGCTCGCACCCACGACGGAGAAGGCCTGGTAGGCCTTTTCCGGGAACTGGTGGAAATCATGGTGGAAGACGCCCAGGAACACGGCCGTTCCAACCCCGACCGCGATCGACGGGTGGGCTCCGCGCTCGTAGTCGCGTAGGGCGAGGCCGCACGCGGCGGCGAGGATGGCGGGACCGCTGAAGGCGATCAGATCGGTCTTGCTGGCCATCAGGCCGTGGGCGAGGAAGCACACGGCGGCGCCGACGACGATCGCCATGCGGGCTTCGCTCTCGCGCTGGTACGCGAACCCGCGGACACCCACGGGCGCGACGTACAGGCGGCCCATGGCGAACGGGACGAAGGCACTCCACGGCGCGAGGGCGGGCCCGAGGTGGCCGATGAAATAGTCGAAGGTCGGGTAGCGCGACTGGGGCCTGAGCATCGCGCCGACCCACGCGTCGAGATCGCCGGCGCGATCGGCGTGGAGGGCGGTGAGGCCCTTGTAGGCCACGACGACCCCGACCGCGAGCGCCGCGGCGGCGACCGCGTCGGCGGCGAAGAAGCCCTTGCGTGAGCCGCCGGCCATGGCGACCAGCCACGCGGCGCCGACGCCGAGGAGGGGCACCGCGACCCCGAGGAGACCGCCCCTGCTGAACCACCCGCACGCGAGGCCCACGAGCGCGACCAGGAGCCAGCCGAACCGGAGCGGCCGCGCGCCGTCCTCCCGACGATCGAACACGACCACCGCGAGGCCGCCGAACGACATCGAAAGCGCGCTCATCGTCACGATGTCGCCGAGCATCGTCCGCGCGTGCACGAAGTAGAGCGGCATCGTCGTCAGCGCGACCGCGGAGAAGAGGCCCGCGCGGCGATCCACGAGGCGCGCGACCCAGCCGAACGTCGCGAGCACGCCGATCAGGCCCCAAACGGCCAGGGGGAGTCGGCCGGACCACTCGTGCAGCCCGAAGGCGGCGAAGCCCAGCGCGATCGAGGTGAAGGGGAGCTGGGGGCGTCCCAGATCGTTCAGGTGGGGGAGCGAGTTGTCGGCGCCGTCGAGCGCGAGGGTGTCCGCGTGGTGGAGGTTCAGGGCAACCCGACGCGCGAGGTCCGCGACGTTGAGCTCGTGAGGATCCCACAGGCCGCTCCGGGACAGCGGCGGGAGGACCATGAAGAGGAGGATGGGGACCAAGGTCGCGAGCACCAGCGGGAGGCGACCATCCGAGAGGACGCGCGCGAGCCCGGAGGGCGGGAGGGCGGCATCGCGTTTCTCGGCCTCGCCTTGCTCGGGCGCCGCACGGACGGCCGGGGCGGAGTCCTCGGGCGCAGGATCGCGGGTCTCCTCGGCTGCGTGGCCGCTCGTCGTCTCGTCTTTTGCGTCCATCCGGTGATCTGCCGAGGAAATGCGAAGGGAAGGCCCGAGGACCTTTACTTTTTCGAGCGCGCGAGCGCAAGGGCCCCGGTCGCGAGGCCGTCCCGGGAAACGCGCGGCGTGGGCCGCGGGTTTCGCTCCGTCTCGTGGTATGGGTCCGCCGTCCACATGGCGAAGACGTCCCCACGGCCCGGGTCCACCGCGGCGACCCGGCCAGCCCCTCGCGCGGGCAAGATCGCGATCGTCGGGCGGCCGAACGTGGGCAAGAGCACGCTCCTCAATGCCCTGCTCGGGGAGCCTCTGGCGATCACGAGCCACCACCCGCAGACCACACGGGACAGGCTGTGCGGCGTCGTCCGCGGCGAGGGTGTCGAGGTCGTGCTGGTGGACACGCCCGGTATCCACGGCGCGCGGACGCGGCTCGGGACCCGGATGAACGCGCTGGCGCGGGGGAGCCTCGACGCGTGCGACGCGGTGCTGCTGGTCGTGGAGCTCTCCGCGAAGCCCCGGCCGGAGCTCGATCGGGAGGACCGCGCCATCCTCGACGGGATCCCGACCCGCGTACCCGTGGTCCTCGTGCTCAACAAGGTGGACCGCGTGAAGCCCAAGGAGCTCCTCTTCCCGGTGCTCGAGAGCCTCGCGAGGGCGCGCGATTTCGCGGGGATCTTCCCCATCTCCGCGAAGCGGGGGGGCGGGGTGGCGGAGCTCGGGCGCGCGCTCCAGGCGCTCGCGCCCGAGGGGGAGCCGGCGTTCGAGGAGGACGAGATCACGGACCGCCCCCTGCGCTTCTTCGCGAGCGAGTACGTGCGCGAGCAGATCCTCCGCGCCACGCGCCAGGAGGTGCCCCACGGCGTGGCCGTGACGGTGGAATCGTACGACGAGTCGCGCCGCGTCCCGCGCATCGCCCTGGTCGTCCACGTCGACAAGGAGTCCCACAAGCCGATCGTCCTCGGGAGGAAGGGGGCGCGGATGAAGGAGATCGCCACGCTCGCGCGGGCCCGGTTCGAGGAGCTCGCCGGAAAGCAAGTGCACCTCGAGATTCGCGTGAAGGTGACCCCTGGGTGGTACGAGGATCCGAGGCTCCTCGACGAGCTCGGCTACGGGGAGGTGGCGACATGACGAAGCACAGGAGGCCCAGGCCCGCGCGCACGGTGCCCGCGTCGGCGCGGAGGCTGCCCGTCGTGGCCGTCGTCGGGCGCCCGAACGTCGGGAAGTCGACGCTGTTCAACCGCCTCGCACGGCAGAAGCTCGCGATCGTCCACGACGAGCCGGGGGTGACGCGCGATCGGCACTACGCGGAGACGTCGGCGTTCGGCCGGGCCTACACGCTGGTCGACACCGGCGGGTTCGACCCGGAGAGCTCGGATCCCATGAAGGAGGGGATCAACGAGCACGTGAAGGCGGCGATCGCCGAGGCCGACGTGATCGTGTTCGTCACGGACGCGACCGGCGCGCTGACCACGTCGGACCGCGCGGCCGTGGGCCTGCTGCGCCGCGCCGACAAGCCCGTGTTCTTCTGCGCGAACAAGGCCGACTCCCCGAAGGTCGACGCCGAGGCGTCCGAGATGTACCGGCTCGGCGTGAAGGGGCTCTTCTTCGTGAGCGCCCTCCACGGCCGGGGCATCGGCGAGCTCGAGGCGGAGATCGTGGACGCCCTCCCCGTCGCGGACGCGGAGCCCGAGGATGAGGCGGAGGACGACGCGCGCATCACGCGGATCGCCGTGTGCGGGCGGCCGAACGCGGGCAAGTCGAGCCTCTTGAACCGCCTCCTCGGCGACGACCGGATGCTGGTCGACGACCGGCCGGGCACCACCCGCGACGCGATCGACTCGCTCGTCGAGCGGGACGGCAAGACGTACGTCTTCATCGACACGGCCGGGATCCGCAAGAAGGGCAAGGTCACGAAGGCGGGGGACGACATCGAGGGGATGAGCGTCTTCCTCGCGGTGAAGGCGATGGAGCGCGCACACGTCGTCGTCGTGCTCGCGGACGCGAAGGAGGGCGTGGCCGAGCAGGACGCGAAGATCCTGGGCCTCGCCAACGACCGCGGCCGCGCGATGATCGTGGCGCTCAACAAGTGCGACCTCCTGAAGAAGGACGAGCTCGTGCGCGCCGAGGCGCAGGCCCGCGACAAGCTCACGTTCGCACCGTTCGTGAAGATCGTGCGCATCAGCGCGAAGACGGGGCGCGGCGTGCCGGAGCTGCTCCGGGAGATCGACGCGTGCGCCGAGGCGTACCGGAAACGCGTCACGACGGGCGAGCTCAACCGGTTCTTCGAGCAGGTGATCGAGACGCGCTCGCCGCCGACCTCGGGAGGGAAGGCGCCGCGCCTCTACTACGTCACGCAGGCCGAGGCGCGGCCGCCCCTGTTCGTGGTCGTCGCGAGCGCGCCGGACGCGATCCACTTCTCGTACCGGAGGTACGTGGTGAACCAGCTCAGGAAGCGGTTCGGGTTCGAGGGGGTACCGATACGTGTAGTTTACAAGGAGAAGCGGCGAGAGAAGCGGGGCAAGGGCTGAGGCCTTGCCTCTAGATCCCCCCGCTCATGATCCGCTCCGCCACCGCGTCAAGCAGCACGAGATCGTAGACGTCTCGCGCCATCGCCTCGACCTTCACGATCGGCACGCCGGGGTCGACGGCCTGCTCGAGGTAGCGCACGTGCATCGCGTCCAGGGTCGCGAGCTTCACCGCGTCGCCGTGGGCGTGGGCGATGCGCGTCTCCGCGTCGTCGTCGAGGGCGAGTTTCTTCGCCTTGAGGGCCGCCTTCACCTCCTCGGGGCTCGGGGTGCCCGGGAACGGCGGCGGGACGTGGAAACGGTTCACGACGAAGGCGCCGCGCGGCATGTCGTGCTCGACGAGGCGCTCGGAGAAGAAGAGGACCTCGCGGATGCTCGGAGGCGCGGGCGACGTCACGAGGACGAAGCTCACCTTCTCGGAGCGGATCTCCTTCTTCACGCGCTCGGCGCGCTCCTTGAAGCCGCCGAAGAGGTCGTTCAGTTCGCGCACGAACTCGGCCATCGCCTCGAGGAAGCCGCCCCCCGTGATCTTGCTGATCCCCTTGAGCACGGCGGCGGCGGAGCGCGCGAGGAGGTTGAGCGAGAACTTGCCCGACGACTCGAACGACTCGACGAACCAGTTGATGGCGGCCGAGTCGAGGGCGGCCACCATGCGCTCCGGCGCGTCGAGGAAGTCGAGCGCGTTCGCGGTCGGCGGCGTGTCGAGGATGATGAGATCGTACGCGGGGTCGTTGCTGACGGCGACGAGCTTCTCCATCGCCATGTACTCCTGGGTCCCGGCGAGCGAGGTCGACACGTACTGGTACAGCTTGTTGGCGAGGAGCTTCTCGGCCTTGGCGGGGGACGAGGAGTACTTGACGACGATCTCGTCGAACGTGCGCTTCGTGTCGAGCATCATCGCCGTGAGCTCGCCCTCGAGCGCGATGCCCGCCTTCTCGAAGCGCGCCTTGTCCACGAGGGCGGCCTCGGACTTCATCTCGGAGAGGCCGAGGCTCTCCGCGAGGCGACGCGCGGGATCGATCGTGAGGCAGAGCACGCGGCGCCCGCGCTTCGCGGCGGCGACGGCAAGGGCGGCGGCGGTCGTCGTCTTCCCGACGCCGCCAGCCCCCGCCGTGATGAGCACCCGGCGAGACATGCAGAGCTCCGCGATGGTCTCGAACCGGGGCATGGACCTCGGGCTTGTAGCACGGAGACCCTGCTCGGGGGCAGCCCCGCCACATCCCGCTGTTCTGACGGCGTGCCTCTCGCGTGACCGATGCGCCCGGCGGTGGGGCGCCCCCTCGCGCGATCACCCCATGTCCTCGTATTCCCCTTCCGCGAGGTTGTCGAAGCGGGTGTACTGCTGGTCGAAGCGGACCCGCGCCGTGCCGGTCGGGCCGTTTCGCTGCTTGGCGATGATGAGCTCGGCCACGTTGGGCTCGGCGGACTCCTCGCGGTTGTAATAGTCGTCGCGGTAGATGAAGACGATGTTGTCGGCGTCCTGCTCGATGGCGCCGGACTCTCGGAGGTCGGAGATCATGGGGCGCTTCGACTTCTCGCTGCGCGTCTCGACGGCGCGGTTGAGCTGCGAGAGCGCCACGACGGGTACCTTGAGCTCCTTGGCGAGGCCCTTCAATCCTCGGGAGATCTCGCTGATCTCCTGCTCGCGCGACTGGGCGCCGTCGCGGCCCTTCATGAGCTGGAGGTAGTCCACGACGACACAGCCGATGCGGCGCGTGCGGCGGCCTGACGCGTCATACTGGTCGAACTCGGACTGGAGGCGACGCACCTTGGCGCGGAGGTCCATGATGCTGAGCGTCGACGAGTCGTCGATCCAGATCGGCAGGCTGCCCAGGAAGGACGCCGCCTGCGTGAGCCGCGTCCAGTCCTGCGGCGTGAGGTGACCCGTCCGCATCTTGCCGACGTCGACCCTCCCCTCAGAGCAGACCATGCGGTTCGCGATCTGCTCCCGCGGCATCTCGAGCGAGAAGACGACGACGCCGACCCCCCCCTCCTCCGAGCGCTGGTTCGGATCGGTCGCGGACTCGCGCGACTTCGGGCTGGCCGCGTTGACTGCGACGTTGAGGACGAAGCTCGTCTTGCCCATGCCGGGGCGCGCCGCAACGATCGTGAGGTCGCCGTCGTGGAGGCCGGCCGTGCGACGATCGTAGCGCTCGAAGCCCGTGGAGACACCCGTGATGCGATCGCCGCGCTTCACCGCCTCGGTGAGCGTGGTGAACGACTTGATCATCACGTCCTTGAGCTTCTCGACCGTGTTGCCCTGCGCGCCGGCGCGGGCGATGTTGTAGATCGCTTGCTCGGCCTGGTCGATGAACTGCTGGGCCTCGCCGTAGTCGGAGTAACCCTGGCCGGTGACGCGCTGGCACGTCAGGATGAGCTGCCGGATGCGGAACTTCTCGAGCACCACGTGCCCGTACGCGGCCACGTTCATGATCGCGGGGGCGGCGTTCAGGATCTCCGTGAGGTAGCCCATGCCACCGACCTGCGCGAGGCGCTCGCGGGACTTGAGCCAGGAGGCCACCTGCACGTTGTCGATGGGCTGGTGTGCCGCGGCGAGCTCCACGCACGCCTCGAAGATGCGGCGGTGGGCCTCGGCGTAGAAGTGCTCGGGCCGGAGGAAGTCGACCACCTTGTCGAAGGCGTCGGGGTCGATCATCACCGAGGACAGGACTGCCGCCTCCGCGTCGAGATCGTGCGGCGGCACCTTGCCGTCGACCGGCATGGGGTTGTTGTCCACCGGTTTCCGACCGAAAGACCGCATGTTGTCCACAGTTCCCTCCTTCAAAACGGCGAAGCGCCCTGGTCCACGGCAGGACCAGAGCGCCTCGTTCTCACGACAGCGGGTGTTGTCACCCGCGATCTACCACGACTTCACTTCTTGATCACCTCGACCTTGAGGGTCGCGTCCACGCCGGGCATGAGGTGAACCGCGAGCTCGACCAGGCCGAGCACCTTGAGGGGCTCGGGCAGCGTCATCTTGCGGCGATCGAAGTTCGACAGGCCGGCCGCGCGGACGGCGTTCTCGATGTCCTTCGCGGTCACCGATCCGAAGAGGCGGTCCTCCTCGCCGACGGGGCGCGCGATCTTGACGTGGAGCCCCTTGATCTTCTCGGCGAGATCCTGGGACTCCTTCTTGTTCTTCTCGGCGCGCGCGAGGGCCACGGCCTTCTCGTGCTCGAGGCGGTTGACCTGCGCGGCGGTCGCCGGGACGGCGAGCTGGCGGGGCAACAGGTAGTTGCGGGCGTAGCCGGGGCGGACCCGGACGAGCTCGCCGCTCTTGCCGACGTTCGAGACGTCGGACTGCAGGATCACCTGGATGGTAGCGGGCATGGTGGTCGTCCTCCTCAGCCGCCGCTGATGGTGAAGGGGAGGAGCGCGATGTTCCGCGCCCGCTTGATCGCGAGCGTCACCTTGCGCTGGTGGCGGGCGCAGTTGCCGCTGATCCGGCGCGGGACGACCTTGCCCCGCTCGCTGATGAAGTACTTCAGCGCCTGCGGGTCCTTGTAGTCGATGGCCAGCGCCTTGTCCGCGCAGTACTTGCAGACGCGCTTCTTGCCGCCGCGGCGGCGGCCGGGCGCGTCCTGGTTGAGGTCCGGCGTGCGGCCGAAGTCCTTGTCATCATCCATCATCACGTTCGACATGGTTCATCACGAGGAGCGCAGGGCGCTCACTCGTCCTCCTTCACGGGCCGGGCGCTGGTCGCGGGGTCCTCTTCCTCCTCGGGCTCGACGAAGTCCTCCTCGTGCGAGCGCTCGGGGCGTGGGCGACGCTCCTCGGCCTGGACGTCGAGACCGAGCTGCTTCTCGCGGGACTCGACCTCGTCGGGCTCGCTGCCGAGGTCGAGGCGCTGGAACTTGACCTCCTCGGGGTCGACGGTGACGGTGGCGATGTCGATCGCGTCGCCGGTCTGCACCGTCTGGAACTTGAGGACGGCGTCCTGGAGCTTGAGGTTGCGCTCCAGCTCCGAGACGAGCGGGCCGCGACCGACGTACTTGACGTAGACGTAGACGCCCTTGCGCTGCTTGGCGACCGGGTACGCGAGGCGGCGGCGGCCCCACTGCTCGACCTTCACGAGCTTGCCGGCGTCGCGCGCGATGACCTCGGCGACGCGGCCTTGGACCTTGTCGGCGGAGTCCGCGTCGACGTCGGAGCGAAGGATGTAGATGGTCTCGTACTCCTTCGACTTGAGGGTGTGGGTGGTTTCCATGCTTCTCCGTGGGTTGCGCGCTCGGTGCCGTGAAGAGCCTGTCGGCCCTCGCGGGGGGAGCGCTTAGCCCGTGGGACAGGTGCCCACGAGCGGGGGCGGGCTACTTACCACACAGCGGCGCCCCTCAAGCGGGATTTCTTGGTTTCGCGTTCCGGATTGGGGCCTTCGGGTTCACCGCGTTCATGGCGGCGGGCGCGCCCTCGCGGACGACGCGCTCGAGCGCGCGGACCGCCTTCTCGACGATGTCGGGGACGGTGGCGCGCTCGACCGGGTCGAAGTCGGAGAGCACGAAATCGGCCACGTCCCCCTTCCATCCGGGCGGGGGACGGCCCACGCCGACGCGGACGCGGGCGAAGTCCGGGCTGCCGAGACGCTCGATGATGCTCCGGAGGCCGTTGTGCCCAGCGTGACCGCCGCCGACCTTCACGCGGACCTCGCCGAAGGGCAGGTCGAGCTCGTCGTGGACCACGACCACATCGCCCACCGCGACCTTGTGGAATGACTGTGCAGGTTGCACGCAGTTGCCGGAGTCGTTCATGAAGGTCATCGGCTTCAGCACGACGACGTCGGCGCCCCACGCCGACCCCTTCGTGAAGACGCCCGAGAACTTCTCCCGAAAATCGGGGAGCCCGGTCGCGCGCGCGACCTCGTCCGCGACGAAGAAGCCGACGTTGTGGCGGTTCTTCTCGTACTTTCGCCCCGGGTTTCCGAGGCCCACCAGCAGGATCAAACGCCCTACTTCTTCTTGGCGTCCTTGGCGTCCTTGGCCGGCGCGGCGGCCTTGGCGTCCTTCGCGCCGGCGGCGGGCGCGGCGGCGGCGGCCGTGGCTGCGGCGGCC
>SXGT01857344.1_pt1 | contig 56852 bp, 43 predicted proteins | sample 3176221 | NCBI WGS metagenome assembly SXGT01 (sample SAMN11356862, study PRJNA531348) | freshwater metagenome | isolation source: freshwater sample F1-120 | place: China: Fuxian Lake, Yuxi | collected 2017-12-25 | reverse complement strand
TGCTGCACGGTGGGGATGAACTTTTCGGCGAACCATCCCGCATCGGTGATGACGCTCGTGGCGGGCTGGCCGCCAATCTTGGCGTTGTAAAAATCCGGGTACATCGTCGAGCTGTGATTTCCCCAGATGGCGAGATTGGAAACCTGCGAGATGTCGGCCTTGGCCTTTTGCGCCAGCTGGGTCTTGGCGCGGTTTTCGTCGAGGCGCGTCATGGCGAACCAGCGGTCCCGCGGCACTTCGGGCGCGTTGTTCATCGCGATGAGGCAATTGGTGTTGCACGGATTGCCAATCACCAGGACGCGCACGTCGCTGGCGGCATTGCGCGCGATGGCCTGACCTTGGCCGGTGAAGATCTTGCCGTTGATGCCAAGCAAGTCTTTGCGCTCCATGCCGGCCTTGCGAGGAACGCTGCCGACCAAGAGCGCCCAGTTTGCCCCGCGAAAACCCTCGTCCAGATTGGCCGTCGGCACCACGCCCTTGAGCAGCGGAAAGGCGCAATCTTCCAACTCCATCACCACGCCTCCCAGCGCGGGCAGCGCGGGCTCAATCTCGATGAGGTGCAGGATCACCGGCTGGTTGGGCCCGAACATCGCGCCCGAGGCGATTCGGAAGACGAGGCTGTAGCCAATGTTGCCAGCGGCGCCGGTGATGGCGACTCGGAGAGGTGCGTTGCTCATAAAACAGGCGCGCAGTATGGGTGTCAGGCCAGCGCGGGGCAAGCCTAGCGGAAGTTCCAAGCGTCCAAGTACGCGCGTGTGGCCGCATCGGCAAGATCGAAGAGGCCGGTGCCAGCAGAAGAGGTGGCGAAGAGCACCATGAGGAAAATCATGAAGAGCATTTCGGGCTGGCGCAGGCCGGCTAGGAATCGCCGATAAGCCGGGACGAGATCCGATAACACGGTCGCGCCATCGAGTGGTGGCACCGGTGCTAGATTGAACAGCGCCAGCGCAAAATTCATGCGGCCGAAGGTGAACAGGAAGACTTCCAGATTTCGGCGCCAAGCTTCCGGCCCGCCGTCAACGGGCGCGCCCCACCGCGTCCAAAGGGCCAGTATTGTGAGGCCAAAGAGCGCCAGCAGAAGGTTCATCAGCGGCCCCGCCGCCGCCACCAGCGCGTGGCCATAACGATGCCTGAAGCGCGAGGGATTCACCGGCATCTGGCCCCAGGCGATGCCCACCAGAACCAGCGCCAGCAGCGACATGCCGCCCATGTGCGTCAAGGGATCGGCTCTCATGTGGCCCGTCCGTCGCGGCGTGTCATCGCCCTGCCAAAGGGCCGCCCAGCCATGCGCCAGCTCGTGCAAGGTGATGGAGACGATCACGGTGAGCACCACCGAGGCGAAATACACTTGGCCTTGCGGCTCGAACAGGTGCTCAATGAAGAAGGCCGCCAGCATGGCTTGCACAAATCGTAGCCTCGAACATTGGAAAGCAAAACCCAAAATCAGCGGCGCGCCGTCATCGACGTGGGCAGCAACTCGGTCAAGCTGCTCGTGGCCGACTGCGCCGGTGCGGCCATCACGCCGCTGCATCATGCCGGCGAACAAACCCGGCTGGGCCAAGGTGTGTTCGCCAGCGGCCTTTTGCAGCCCGAGCCCATCGCGCTGACGGCGCGCGCCGTGGCGGAGTTCGCAGTGCAGGCGCGCCGGCTTGAGGCCCAGTCCATCCGGGTTCTGGCCACCAGTGCCGCTCGCGAGGCGCGCAACGGCGGCGAGCTGATTGCGGCCGTGCGGGTGGCCAGTGGTTTGGAGTTGGACATCCTCTCCGCTGATGAGGAAGCAAGACTCGTGCTGGCGGGCGTGCGCAGCACACCGGGTCTTAGCAATTCGGCTTTTGTCGCGGTGGATTTGGGAGGCGGCAGTGCCGAGCTCTTGGTGGCGCGTGGCGAAGAAGTATTCCTGCAGCAAAGCTTTGCGCTGGGCACCGTGCGATGGCTTGAGCAGATGCCACCGGCCGACCCACCCACCGCCGCGGATTGGCACCGTGCGCAGGAATCGATCGGGGGATTTCTGCGGGAGAACATCATGCCTTGCGCCGTGCCCGCCATCGCGGCGGCAGGCGGAGTCGTCTCGCTCATCGGCGCGGGAGGGACGCCGGTCTTTCTGCTGCGCGTGCTGGTTGGGCGCAGCCACCTTTCCATCGCCGAATTGGAGAATGGTCGGATGGACTTCGGACAGATTGAGACGCTCACCGCGCAACTCTGGTCCATGCCCATGGCGGCGCGGCAGCGCCTGCCCGGCCTGCCTGCCAACCGTGCCGATGTCATTTTGTTTGGTGCGGCCATCTACTGCGTGCTGATGCAAAAGCTGGGGTTTCGCGAGCTGCGTCCCACCCTGCGCGGTTTGCGCTACGGCGCACTGTTGGCGCAGTGAAGGTGTTGGGATTGCGTGTTGCCACGAGACCCGATGGGCGTCAGTCTCATTTGCGGATGAGGCGCCTTGGGCCAAGTCTTGCGTTTCTGCTGGCGTCGATTCCGGCGTGGTCCGCACCCGTTGAATTTCGCCGGGACATCCTGCCCATCCTTTCCGAAAACTGCTTCGCGTGCCATGGGCCCGACGAGAAGGCTCGCAAGGCGGGACTGCATTTGGACCTGCGGGATGCGGCGACCCGGCCTGCAAAATCCGGGGCGATTGCGATCGTGCCCGGGAATGCGGCCAAGAGCCAGTTGCATCAGCGCATCACCGCGGCGGCTGACTCCGATGAGGTGATGCCGCCCACTCGGACGGGGAAGCGGCTGTCGGCGGCACAAATGGAACTGCTGCGCCGATGGATCGATGAGGGGGCGAAGTACGAGGCTCACTGGGCGTTTGTGCCACCAGCCGTGCCTCCGCGGCCGGTTGTGAAGGACGGCCAGTGGGCGCGCGGCGCCATCGACGAATTTGTGCTGGCGAGGCTGGAGGCCCAAGGGCTGCGGCCCTCGCCGGAGGCACAACGGCCCGCATGGCTGCGGCGCGTGAGCTTGGATCTCACCGGGCTGCCGCCAACCCTCGCTGAGATGGATGCGTTTCTGGCCGACACGACTTCCAAGGCGTATGAAAAGGTGGTGGATCGCCTGCTTGCCTCTCCGCGTTATGGCGAGCGCATGGCCATCGGATGGCTCGAAGCGGCCCGCTACGCCGACACGAGCGGATACCAGACCGATGGCGACCGCACCATGTGGCGCTGGCGCGACTGGGTGATTGACGCGTTCAACCGCAATCTGCCCTACGACCAGTTCACCGTGGAGCAATTGGCGGGCGACCTGCTTCCCGGTTCGACACTCCCGCAGCGCATTGCCACGGGCTTCAATCGCAATCACCGGGGCAATGCCGAGGGCGGCATCATCGCCGCGGAGTACGCCGTGGAATATGTCGTGGACCGTGTGGACACCACGGCCACGGTGTGGCTGGGGCTCACGATGGGCTGCGCGCGCTGCCACGACCACAAGTTTGACCCAATCACCCAGCGAGAATTCTACCAGCTCTTTGCTTTCTTTAACAACGTGCCCGAGAAGGGGCGCGCGGTGAAAATCGGCAATTCGCCCCCGATGGTAGCCTCGCCGACGGACACGCAGGCGAAGGAACTAGCGGCACTGGACACGCGCCTGGACGACGCGCGGCGTCGCTGGCGCGCTCAAGCGGCAAACTTGGGCCGGGATCAACTCGCATGGGAATCTTCGTTGGGTTCCCCGCCCGATTCGGATTGGGCGATGGCCGACGGGCTGCACGCGCGATTCCCACTCGACGGAAATCTGGACTGCTCCGAGGGCAATCAGTCTGCCGCCAAGGTTCGCGAGGGCGCCGCTCGGTTCGTTGACGGGTCTGTCGGGCGCGGTCGCGCGTTGGCACTGGAGGGCACGCGTTATCTGGATTGCGGTGACGTGGGCGATTTTGGCTTCCTCGACAAGTTCACCCTTGCCGCGCGGGTGCGCCCGGATGGCGCGCGAGGTGGGGCAATCCTCTCGCGCATGATTGAGCAGGACGCCGACTCGGGCTTTGCGTCCGACTCCGAAGGTTACAGCGTTCACCTCAAGGAAGGGCGGGTGCAGGTGTATCTCACCAAGCGCTGGCTTGATGACGCGCTGCGTGTGGAGACCGAGAAGGCGATTGCCCCGGATGCGTGGCACCACATTGCCGTGAGCTACGACGGCTCGCGTGCGGCGGCGGGAGTTCGCGTGTACGTGGATGGCACCTTGCAGAAAACGCGCGTGCTGCTTGATGAACTCAATCAGACCTTTGCCACCAAGCAGCCCTTGCGCGTGGGTGCGGGCGGCGGACCAGCCCATCGTTTCCACGGTGCCATCGCCGACGTGCGTGTCTATGGCCGGGTGTTGACCGATGAGGAGGCGGCGGCGATGGGAGCCCCGGAGAGTCTGGCGGAACTGGCCCGGATGCCAGCCCCGCGGCGCAGCCCCGCGCAGATCGCGAAACTGCGCCTGGCGTTTCTTGATCGCCACGCGCCCGAGGCTTTGCGAGCCGCACACCGGGGCATGGTTGCCCTCCAGCGGCAGCGGGAAGCGTTCATCGAGGGGTTGCCCACGACGATGGTGATGGAAGAGCTTCCGATTCCGCGCGAGAGCTTCGTGCTTCTTCGCGGCGAGTACGACAAGCCTGGCGAGCGCGTGCAGCCGGGATTCCCCGCTGCGCTGGGCGCGGCGCCGCAGCACCCTCCCCGCAACCGCCTCGACTTTGCGCGCTGGCTGGTTTCGCCGGAGCATCCCCTGACGGCCCGTGTTGCGGTCAATCACGCGTGGCAGCGCTTTTTTGGCGCGGGCTTGGTGCGCACCCCGGAGGACTTCGGCGCGCAGGGCGAGCCTCCCACACACCCGGAACTGCTCGACTGGCTGGCGAGGGAATTTGTCCGCACCGGCTGGGACTTGAAGGGCCTGCACCGCCTCATTGTCCTGAGCGCAACGTACCGGCAATCCTCGCGCGTTTCTCCCGCGATGCAGGCGCGCGATCCGGACAACCGGCTGCTGGCGCGCGCGCCGCGCCTGCGCCTTCCGGCCGAGATGATTCGCGACCAGGCCCTTTTTGCCGCCGGCCTGCTTGTCGAAAGGGTGGGCGGGCCCTCCGTCATGCCCTATCAGCCGGCGGGATTGTGGAAGGAACTTTCCGGCACCGATCACGTGCCCGGCCGCGGCGAGGATTTGTGGCGGCGCAGCCTCTACACGTTTTGGAAACGCACCAGCCCGCCGCCCATGATGATGACCTTTGACGCGGCGGGCCGCGAAGCCTGCAGCGTGCGGCGGCCGCGCACGAGCACGCCCCTGCAGGCGCTGGTGCTGATGAACGACGTCACCTATGTCGAGGCCGCGCGCAAGCTCGCCGAGCGCGCCCTTCGCAACGGAGGCGCAACCCCGGCGACGCGGTTGGCGTTTGCGTTCCGTCTCGTCAATGCGCGGGCACCGCAGCCGGCTGAACTTGAAGTCCTCATGGCCGGCTACGAACAACAACGCGCGCGCTTCGAGAAGGATCCCAAATCGGCGGCCGCCCTGCTGGAAGTGGGTCAGGCGCCGCGTGACGCGTCGTTGCCAGTTGCCGAGGTGGCTGCATTTACTACGGTGGCGAGCTTGATCCTGAACCTCGACGAAGCCATGACGCGGCCGTGACGATGAACCCGTTCTTCCAATCCACACACAGCCTGCACCGCCGCACTTTTTTGGGCGGTGCAGGGCTGGGTTTGGGTGCGCTGGGACTGGCCTCGCTGCTGGGCGAACGCGCCCATGCCGCTGCCGTAACGGGGGGACTGCCGGGACTGCCGCACTTTGCGCCGAAGGCCAAGCGCTTGATCTACCTCTTCCAGTCGGGCGCGCCCTCGCAGCTCGACTTGTTTGATCCCAAGCCCCATCTGGCGCGGCTGCGCGGGACGGATCTTCCCGACTCCATCCGCAGGGGCCAGCGGCTCACCGGCATGACGGCGCGGCAGGACAAATTCCCCATCGCGCCCTCGCGATTTGCCTTTGCGCAGCACGGACGCGCCGGCGCGTGGCTGAGCGAGCTTCTTCCCCACACCGCGCGCGTGGCCGATGAATTGTGCTTCGTTCGTTCGATGCACACCGAGGCCATCAACCACGACCCGGCCATCACGTTTTTCCAGACCGGCGCGCAGCTCGCCGGCCGGCCGAGCATCGGCGCGTGGCTGGGCTATGGGCTGGGCAGCGAGAACGCGGACCTGCCGGCGTTTGTCGCGCTCATTTCCAATGGCTCGGGCAATCCCGCCGACCAGCCGCTCTACGACCGGCTTTGGGGCAGCGGGTTTTTGCCCACCCAACATCAGGGCGTCAAATTCCGTTCTGCGGGAGACCCCGTGTTGTTCCTCTCTAACCCGCCCGGGGTGGATGCCGCCTCGCGCCGTCGCATGCTCGACGACCTGGCCCGGCTCAATTCGTTGCAGCATGGCGAAGTGGGCGACCCCGAAATTGCCGCGCGCATCAGCCAGTACGAGTTGGCGTATCGAATGCAGGCCTCGGTGCCCGAGCTTGCAGACCTCTCCCGCGAACCCGCGCACGTCCTCGACCGCTATGGGCCCGACGCGCGCCGGCCCGGCACCTTTGCAGCCAACTGCATTCTGGCGCGGCGGCTCTGCGAGCGCGGTGTGCGTTTCGTCCAGCTATTCCACCGCGGCTGGGATCAGCACACCAAGCTGCCCGCGCAGATTGCCGGACAATGTCGCGACACCGATCAGCCCGGCGCCGCGCTGATTGAAGATCTCCGGCAGCGCGGGCTTCTCAAGGACACGCTGGTGGTGTGGGGTGGGGACTTCGGGCGGACGGTGTACTGCCAGGGCCGGTTGACGGCCGACGATTATGGGCGCGACCATCACCCCCGGTGCTTCACGATCTGGATGGCCGGCGGGGGCATCCGCGCCGGGCACACGCACGGCCAGACCGATGAGTTTGGCTACAACATCAGCCGTGACGCGGTGCATGTGCATGACCTTCACGCGACGCTGCTGCACTGTCTTGGGGTCGAGCACACGCAGCTCACCTTCAAGTTTCAGGGACGCAATCACCGCCTGACCGACGTGCATGGCAGCGTGGTGAAGGATCTGCTGGCCTAGAGCCAAGGGGGATCGCGTCAGTCGCGCAGAAGCCGCGCGCATTCCAGAAGCGCGTAGCGGTCGGTCATGCCGGCGAGGTCGTCGCAGACGGCGCGGTGTAATCCATCCTTTGCGACGCGGGCGCGCGCCTGGCCGCCGATGTCGCCGGGGTGGGCGAGGAAATGGCCAAAGAGCGCTTCGAGCTGGCGCACGGCGCGAAGGTTGGGCTCGTGCACGGCGGGGTTGAAATAGAGGTTGTTGTAGAGGTAGTCGCGCAGCTCGCCGTTGAGGTCGCGCCGACGCTGGCTGTACTGCACCAGCGGGCGCTCCTGCAGGCGCACCTCGTCGGCGCTGCGCACCCCCGACTCACGCAGCAGCCCCTCGGTGGTTTCCACGACATCCTGAATCTGGCTGTCGATGAGGCAGCGGATGATGAAATAGTGGCGCCGCTCGTCGGGCAATTCGCCGTGCGCGTCGCGGACGGTGAGGGCGGCGTCGCGCCAGAGACGGACGTTGGCTTCCAGTGCCGGTTCAAAGAGCAATTCAGACTCCAGACCGTCGTCCAGATCGTGGCCGTAATAGGTGATCTCGTCGGCGAGGTTGGCGACCTGCGCCTCCAGCGACGAGGATCGGGCCTCGAAGCCCGGCCGCTTGCTGGGGTGATCGTAGGCGGTGTAGTGTTTAACAAGGCCCTCGCGTGTTTCCCAAGTGAGATTGAGGCCGTTAAAGTGGGGGTATTTCTGTTCCAGCTCCTCGACGATGCGCAGGCTCTGGCGATTGTGCTCAAACCCGCCATGGTCGGCCATGAGCCGGTTGAGCGCCGTCTCACCCTTGTGGCCGAAGGGCGGATGGCCCAGGTCGTGCGCCAGCGCAATGGTCTCGGCCAGATCCTCATTGAGGCACAGCGCGCGCGCGATGCTTCGTGCCGTGGCGGCCACTTCCATCGTGTGCGTAAGCCGCGTGCGCAGGTGGTCGCCCGTGCCGTTGAGAAACACCTGCGTCTTGGACTCGAGCCGGCGGAAGCTTCGCGAATGGATCACCCGATCGCGATCGCGCTGGTACTCGGTGCGCCAGGTGGGCCGGGATTGCGCATGCAGGCGTCCGCGCGTGTCGGCGCTGAACTGGGCGTAGGGTGCGAGCGTCTCCCGCTCACGGCGCTCCAATTGCTCGCGAGTGCAGGGCATGGACTAAGCGCCTTTTAGGCTTTCAGCAGATCATCAGCCGCGACACCGCGCAGGCCCAAGAGCCGGCGGATGCAATCCTCGATGAGGTTATTGGGGCAGGAGGCGCCAGCGGTGACGCCGACCGTCAGCCGGCCCGAGGGCAGCCAGCCGCGGGTTTCCACCGCGCCATGGTCGTGCTGGTTCCAGTGCCGGATGAGCTGGCTGCTCACCATCTCGGCGGCATTCTTGATGAAGTAGGTGGGCCGTACGGCCTCGCCCATTTCCGCCAGGTGGGCGGTGTTGGAGGAATTGTAGCCGCCGATGACGAGCAACAAGTCGAGCGGCTCGGCCAAGAGCTTTTGCAGCGCATCCTGCCGGTCCTGGGTCGCGCCGCAGATGGTGTCAAAATAGCGGAAGTGCTGCGCCAGATTCTGGGCGCCAAATCGCTGTTCAATCGCCGCGCGGATGCGGCGCTGCACCTCCTCGGTTTCACCGCGCATCATCGTGGTCTGGTTGGCGACGCCCACCACTGCAAGGTGCGTCTCCGGATCAAATCCCTCAGAATAGGCGCCCTTGAACTTGGCGAGAAACTCCCCCTTGTCGCCGCCCTCCACGATGAAGCGGCAGACATAATCGGTGTCGGCAAGCGTGAGCACCACCAGATAGTGCCCGCGGTTGGCGGTGGCCTGGGAGCTGGTGGCCTTGGTTTCCTCGTGGTAGGCCTTGCCATGGATGATGCTGGTGACCTCCTCGCGCGCATAACTGCGCACGCGCTTCCACACACTCATCACGTCGCCGCAGGTGGTGTCCACGAACTGGCAGCCCTTGGCTTCGAGCTGGGCGCGGATGGAAACCTCCGTGCCGAAGGCGGGGATGATCACCACGTCGCCGCGATTGAGATCCTCAATGTCGGCCTGCTTGTGAGGGCCGGAGAGAAACCGAACCCCCATCGCGCGAATCTGGTCGTTCACCTCGGGGTTGTGGATGATCTCGCCTAGGATATACAGGGGCTGGTCGGGGAACACCTTTCGCGCGGCGTAGGCCAGGTCGATGCACCTCTCCACGCCGTAACAAAAGCCGAATTCCTTCGCCAGCTTGATGGTGATCTGGCCGTCGGGCGTGGTGACTTGCCCGGCAGCGCGCAGCCGCTCCACGAGCTCGCTTCGGTAATGGGATTGCACCTGCGCCTGCACCAGTTCCAGAACGTCGGGGCGGCGCAGGTTGATTCGGGTCGGTGCGCTGGGTGAGGGTGTGGACATCGCAGGCTTAAAAAAACTACCAGTTGCGCCGTGGGCGTCGAGCTAGAAAGCCCCGCTACGAGGTGATCCAGTCGAGGATCGCCTTCTGGGTGTGCAGGCGATTCTCCGCCTGGTCAAAGATGGTCGCGGCATGCGTCTCAAAAGTTGACGCGTGGATTTCCTTGTCGCGATACGCGGGCAGACAGTGCATCACCAGCGCGCCAGGCTTCGCCAGCGCCACCAGTGCGTCGTCGATTTGGTAGGCCGCCAGATCCTTCAGCCGCCGCTCCGTCTCCGCTTCCATCCCCATCGAAACCCACACGTCGGTGTAGAGCAGGTCGGCGCCCTGCGCCGCCTCGTGCGGATCTCCCATCAGCACCACCTTGCCGCCGTTGGGTGCCGTGCCGGTGATCACCTCGTCGCCTGCGGCAGGACGGCTGAAAACATGAGTCAGGCCCGCGCGCTGTAGCAGTGCCAACGGCGGGCGATAGGCTGGAGGCGCCGCGATGCGCAGCTCGAACCCCAGCTTGGCTGCGGCGAAGATCCATGACAGGGGCACATTGCACGCGCCGTCGCCGACGAACGCTACCACCTTCCCGGCGATGGGCCCGCGCTTCTCCTCGTAGGTAAAGATGTCGGTGAGAATCTGGCACGGATGCTCCGCGTCGGTGAGCGCGTTGATGGTAGGGATGCCCGAATGCTCCGCGAACTGCTCGACATCGCTCTGCGCGTAGGTGCGGATCACCGCCCCATGCACCATGCGGCCCAGCACTCGCGCCGTATCTTGAATGGGCTCGCCGCGCCCCAGCTGGATATCGTTTGCATTGAGGAAAAGCGGATGGCCGCCCAGCTCGCTTATGCCCACCTCGAAGGACACTCGCGTGCGCGTGGAGGATTTGGAGAAGATGAGCGCCCAAGTTTGTCCTGCCAGCGGCAGCGTGGCGTGAGCTCCGCGCCCTTGCTTGAAGTGAGCGCTACGGTCCAGAATTTGGCGCGCTGCCGCCGGATCCAGTCCTTCAATGCTCAGCAGGTGTTTCATGGTGGTTGTTTTGTTTTAAGCCGGCGAAGGAACGCGGGCCCTCACATCACTTTGTCTTTCGCGCGGTCGGCGGCGCGCCAAAGGTACCACGCCGCGGTGGTGCGGTGGGGCCGCCACACTTCGCCCCGCGAGAGCAACTGCCTGGGCGTTGGCATCTGGCGGCGGCGGTAGGCGATCCTGAAACCATTGCGCACGCCAAAGTCGTCTGCGGGCAGCACATCGGGCCGCCCCATCTGGAACATGAGCAGCATCTGCGCCGTCCACCGCCCGACACCTTTGACGGCGGTGAGCCGCGTGATGATGTCCTCGTCGGTCCATGCAGCCATTTCGCGCGGCGCGGGCACCAATCCCTCAAGGCACTTGCACGCCAGATCGCGAAGGGCTGCGATTTTCGCCCTGGAAAAACCCGCGCCGCGCAGCGCGCCGTCGGACACGCCCGACAGATCCGCCGGAGCCGGAAATCGCCGGTCTGGGAAGAGCGCCCGAAACCGGCCAAGGATCGAGGCGGCGGCCGTGCCGTTGAGTTGCTGGTGGGCAACGGCGTGAACGAGCGCGTGAAAGGGGGACCAGCGCCGCGGGGGACGCAGGTCGCACGGGCCGATGTCGCCAATGAGGCGGCGCATCACGGCATCACTTGCGGCCAGGTGTTCCAGCGCGGTGGCGTTCATGGCTTGGGTTCAGCGCAACGAGGCGAGGGTGGCCTCAAAAATCTGCAGGCCCTCCGCCGCTTCGGCATCAGTCAGGTTGAGCGCGGGCAAAAAGCGCACCACGCGCGCGCCGGCCGGCACGGTGAGCAGCCCCGCCGCGTGCAGGCGTTCCACCATCTGCACCGAGGCCGGCTTTGAGTTGCCGGCAAATGCAGGGATACCCTCGGCCAGTTCGATGCCGATCATCATGCCGATGCCCCGCGCACCCGCGAGCAGGCCGGGCTGGCGTCCCACCATGTCCTGCAACCGCGCGAGCATCCGCACACCCAGTTCACGTGCGTGAGTGCAAAGGCCGTCGCGCTCGATAATCTCGATGCCCTTGAGCGCCACCGCACAGGCCAGGGGCGAGCCGCCAAAGGTGCTGGCGTGCTTGCCCGGACTGAGCACATCTGCATGGGGGGCGCGCGCCCAGAAGGCCCCGATGGGAAAGCCCGCCCCGAGCGACTTGGCCATCGAGATGCCGTCGGGTTGAAATCCAGCCCTGCCTTGGGCGTCCTCAAGCAATCGCTGGAAGCCAAAGTACGCGCCGGTGCGGTAGTGGCCGCACTGCACCTCGTCCAAGAGCAGCAGCAGCCGGTGCTCGTCGCAGAGGCGCCGCAGCCCGAGTAGGTAGTCCACCGACGCTGGTTGCACGCCGCTCTCTCCCTGAATGGCCTCGACGAGAATCGCAACCGTTGCCGGCGAGATCGCCCTGTGCATTGCGTCCAAATCATTGAAGGGCACGTGGCGAAATCCCGCCACAGCGGGGGCGAACCCCTGCTTCACCTTTTCTTGTCCGGTGGCAGCGATGCCCGCCAGCGTGCGGCCGTGGAAGGAATTCTGCGCCGTGAGGATTTCAAAGCGTCCCTCGTCGTGGCCGAATTGCCGCGCGAGTTTGTAAAGACCCTCGTTGGCCTCGGCACCGCTGTTGCAAAAAAACACCTTGCCGGGCCCCGCCTTGCCCACGAGCGCCTCGGCCAGCCGCCCCTGGAGCGGGGTGTAATAAAGGTTGGATACATGCGTGAGCGTGCCCGCCTGTCGCGTCAGCTCCCCGGTGATTTCCGGATGGGCGTGCCCCAGCGCGCACACGGCAATGCCCGTGGCAAAGTCCAGGTAGCTGCGCCCGTCGGCATCCCACACACGACTGCCCGCGCCACGCACCAATGCCAAGTCGAACCTGCCGTACGAGGGAATGACGCAGTGGTTGTAGAGCGCCTTGATGTCGGCAGTGCTCACGGCACCACCTCCGTTCCGACGCCGGCGTCGGTGAAAATTTCCAGCAGCACTGCGTGGTTCATGCGTCCATCCACGAAGGATACCTTTTGCACGCCCTCGCGCAGCGCGGCGATGGCGCTGTCCACCTTGGGGATCATGCCGTGATCCACCACGCCCGCGGCCTTGAGCGCGGGCACTTCACCTGCGCGAAGATGGGTGATGAGGGTTGCAGGATCGGCGGGATCGCGCAGTAAGCCGGGCACATCACTCATAAACACCAGCCGCTGGGCGCGCAGCGCGATGGCCACCTGAGCCGCCGCGACGTCGGCGTTGCAATTGTAGAGCCGTCCGTCCGCACCCCGAGCCACGGGGCTCACCACCGGCGTGACGCCGCGCGCGATGCAGTCGAGAAGCGGCGCGGTGTTGACCGCCGTCACTTCGCCCACCTGGCCCAAGTCGGATTCCGGCCCCGCAGGGCCTTCGAGCATGAACTTGCGGCATGTAAAAATCTCTGCGCCGGAGAATCCCTGCGCCATGCCACCCAGCCGCTGGATGGCTTCCACGATGGCCGGGTTTATCTCGCGCGAGAGCACGTTGTCCACCACGGCCATAGCCGCCTCATCGGTGACGCGCTGGCCCTGCACAAACCTGGCCTTGAGGCCCGCGGCATCCATTGCGCGTGTGATGGCCTTGCCTCCGCCATGCACCACCACGGGGTTGATTTCCACGGCTTCGAGAAAGACGAGGTCGCGGGCCACTCCGTCGCGCACGGCCGCCTCGGGTGAATCCATGAAGCTGCCACCGTACTTGATCACGAAGGTAGCATGGCTGAAGCGCTGGATGTAAGGCAGAGCTTCGAGCAGGGTGGAGGCTTTGGCGACGAGGTCGTGCATGCGAACCTCAATGCACTTCTTTCAAGCAAGCTGTGCGTTTCATCACGGCGGCGCAATCCTTGCGATTACGGTCCACGGCGACCAAGAGTGATGCCCCCGAATCGAAGATCTCGAAGCCATAGCCGGCGAGCAGTTCACCGCACTCCGAGTGGAATCGCGCACCGTGTGTTGCAACGCAAATGACCCCGGCGAGGTTCACAAAGCGGCTCTTGAGGACTTCCGTCTCGGCTCCCTCGACATCAATCTTCATGAAGGAAGGCGGACGGCAAGCCCGGCTCTCGATGAGTTCATCCACGGTCCGTGCCTGAACGGTTTGACCGACGCCATCAAGGTGGCCCGAGCCCGTGCCATTCCCACCAAAGGACCGCGGCCCGCTTACAGAGGCGATCGCGCAGGGAATAATTGAGATATTCTTGATCCGATTCCATCGCACGTGGTGTTCGAGATACCATCGGTTTCCCGCGTCGGGCTCGAAGGAGAAGCACTCACCCCGCGTTACAATGCGCGAGGCAAGCAATGAGTAGTAGCCGAAGTGGGCGCCGACATCCCAGAAGATGTCCTCGGGACCGAGTGTCGCCGCCACGAACTCAGCGAATCGCAACTCGTAGTCGCCGCGCAGAAACCGGATGCGTGTGGGAACGCTCCACAGGAATCCCTGGCACGGACCCGCTCGTATGGGGATACGGATGTGGCGTGCGAGTTGCCGGACACAAGACTTGAGAAGGCGTTTCATCTTCAGCCTCCCAGAGACGCGAGGTTGCCCACGTCGCCCTTGTTAAATTCCACGTACGATTCTGTGAGGTCGCAGGCGTGGAGCACGGCTGCGCCCCGTCCAGAGTTGAGGTGGATGTGCAGGTCGAATTCCCTCGGTGCGACGGCGGCGCACAGCGCTCGGAAGGTCGCCCGTGTCGGTTGACCCTTGCGCAGCGAGAAGAGAATCTCGCGCGCTCCGGGTGCGCTGTAGCCGATGTCCACGCGCGATTCCACGATCGTCGCCTTCGAATAACCCAGCGCGTCCATGATTCGGCCCCAGTTGGGATCGCCGCCATGCCAGCTCGTTTTTACCAGCGCGCTGTTGCCCACGGCGCGCGCCGCCGCGTCGGCTTGGGCGTCGCTGCGGGCACCTTGCACTCGCACCGTCACCACGCGGTGAACCCCTTCGCCATCGCGCACAATCATCAAGGCCAACTCGTGGCAGACGTGATGCAAGGCCGCATGAAAGCGCTTCCAGTCCCCGCCGCCCATCGCGGGAGGCTTATTCTCTGCCAGACCATTGGCCAAGATGAGCACGGTGTCGTTGGTGCTCATGTCGCCATCGACGGTAATGCGATTAAAACTGGCGGCCACGGCCTCGCGCAGTGCGGCGCGCAGCGGGGCCGGGGCGATGGCCACGTCGGTGGTGAGAAAGCAGAGCATCGTGGCGTGCAGGCCCCGTGGGAGGGCGGCGGGTCGCGCGCCCGTGGGCGACATTCCCGGCTGAATCATGCCTGCGCCCTTGCAGATGCCACCGATGCGGACACGCTTGCCTCCGAGTGCAAATTCCACCGCGAGCGACTTGGGGCGCGTGTCACTGGTGAGGATGGCTTCGGCGGCGTGCGCGGCGGCGGCCGGAGTGTCGTCCAGTTGGCACGCGAGGTGGCGGATGCCGCGCCGCACACGGGCCATCGGCATTTTGATGCCGATGCGCCCTGTGGAGGCGACGAGCACCTGAGTGGGGTGCAGCAGCAATTGCAGGGCGGTGCAAGAGGCCATCTCGCGCGCGTCGGCCAAGCCCTGAGGCCCGGTGCAGGCGTTGGCGTTGCCCGAATTGACGATGATGGCCTGTGCGCGCGATTGCCGCAGATGTTGCACGCACAGCTTGACCGGCGCGGCGCAAACCTGGTTGGTGGTGAACATTCCCGCAGCCACGGCCGGCACGCTGCTGACTACCAGCGCGAGATCGCGCTTGGGGCCGCGGTGCGAACCCTTGCCGGTGCCCAGGCGTTTGACATCGCAAAAAACGCCGCCGGCCAGGTAACCCCGTGGGGCAACAAGTGAACCGTCAACAGGCTGGAAGGGTGACTTCATGGGTTGCCAGAAGGGGAGACGCCGACGCTGCGCCTCACGCAGGGATCACCCGCGTTGCGCGTCGCATTCTCCATGGGCCAACCGCGTCATTGGAGGGGGAGAATTGAAAACAGGATTCCAAGAGAGTGTCAACGAACAACACGTGCCACCAAAGCGCCTTGGGGTTGTCCTGACTCCCCATCCCATCAGCCCCTTCCGTGGCTCAGCGTCATGCCCACCACGCCCCCCACGGCGACAAGGCCGCCCAGCAACGACCGCCACTTGGGCGTTTCCTCCTTCAACAGGATGGCAAAGGGAATCACGACCACGGGCGTCGTCGCCACGATGGGCAGCACCACTCCCGTGCCGTGGGTGCTCAGCGCCCATTGGTAACAGCTCACGCCCAGCGCAGGGCCGCACAGGCTGTTAAACAGCAGCCACGGAGCCGCCGCTTTCCACTGCGGGGGCTCCGCGTCCGGGGGCGTTGGGCGCCAGCGCAACACGCAAAGGAGCACGCCCGTGAAGGCGACGCCTCCCAGCATCCGCTGGCACGCCACCGCCAAGCCGCCGTCCAAGCCCTCGATGGGGGTGCCAGCGTGTCGCGCCTGCTCATAAATGTACCGGCTGAGCAGCGCCGCACCCACGCCTTGGCCAAACGCGGAGACCAGCGCCCAGCCGATGCCGCCGGAGAGCTTGCCGCGATGACTTGCCACATCCTTTTCAGGCGCCAGTGCGATGGCCAGCCCGCACAGGATGGTGATGCTGCAGAGAATTTGCGCGCCCGTCATCGATCTTCCCAGCCAGCACCATTCCAGAGTGGCAGCCAGCGTGGCGGCGACGCTGTGGACGACCAGAGTTGTCAGGCGCGAGCCCAATAGGGGCAGCGCCCGGAATAAAGCCACGTCGCCGAGTCCAAAGCCAATCGCCCCGCTCAGCAGCCACCAAGGGAGCCATTGTAGGTGGAAGTGGCGCGCCATGTCGCGGCCCAGCGTCTGCGCGAGCACCGCGAGCACCGCGATCGCCAAAAGCAGTCGCGTGAAGTTGGCTGCCGCCGGCCCCACGTAGCGCGTGGTGCGCCGTGCCGAGACGGCCGAGAACGAGAAGAGCGCAGTGGCAAGCAAGGCCGCAAGCACGCGCGTTGGATTAGTGCCTTGCAGCAGCCTTGTCACGCCATGATTGCTGTTGCCCGCGCAAAGGCCCGCGCTAGGATGCCCCCATGCACCAGGGCGCGGCATTGATTTTAGCGGCAGGGCTTGTGGCGGGGGTGGCGTCGGCGACGTTCGCGGCGGCCGAGGATGATGACGACACTCTGAGCCGGCAGGCGCTGGCGGCGTTTCGCAAGGGCGAGCATACTCAGGCGCTGAAGCTGGCGGGTGAGGCGATCGCCAAGGCACCGGACAAACCCGAACCTCTGGCCTTGCGCGCGCAGTTGCATGGTGCGATGCGGGCGCATGACAAGGCGGCGGCCGATCTCACGGCGGCATTGGAACTGGAGAAGAATCCCGGCGCGCGTGCCGATCTTTTCCAGCGCCGGGGCGAGTCACAGTTCAAGCGCGCGAAGATCAAGGAGTCCATCGCCGACTTTGACGCCTTCCTCAAGGTCCAAACCGCGCAGGACCCGCATCATTGGCAGCGCGGCATTTCTTACTACTATGCCGGCGAATTCCAAAAGGGCTACGAACAGTTCGAGCGCCACCAGACGGTCAACCCCAATGATGTCGAGAATGCCGTGTGGCATTTTCTGTGTCTGGCGCGCGCGCGCGGCATCAAGGAGGCCACCGAAAAGCTCATCCCCATCGAGGGAGACGGACGCATCCCCATGATGGAGGTGCACGCGCTCTTTGCGGGAAAGTCGACGCCCGAAAAGATTCTGGCCAAGGCAGGCGAGGGCGAGGCGAAGGGCGAGCGGCTGGAGCGACAGTTGTTCTACGCCCATCTGTATCTGGGCCTGTGGTACGAGGCCAAGGGCGACTTGAAGCTTCGCGACAAGTACATTGGCATGGCTGCGGCAGTGGCCGATCGACACAGCTACATGGGCGACGTGGCACGGGTTCACGCCCAGCTGCGGGGCATCAAGCCGGCGAAGTAGAGCGCCCATTCACAGCGGGTGAATAACTTGGGATTGCTCCGGTCCTGCGGCCGCCCGTAGGCTCTCCGGCATGAGGGGGAAGGGAGGATGGCGAGTAGGGTTGTGTCCATGGTTCTGGCTTCTGGCATTTGCCGGTCTCGTGGTGGAAGCGTCCGGGCAGCGCGCCACCAAGCCCGACGTCATCATCAAGCCCGAGCAGGAGGAATTCATGAAACAGGCGCAGGAGGCCGTGCGCATGGGCAAGCGCGAGGACGCGCTCAAGCTGGCGACGCGCGCCGTCAGCGCCGACCCCACCAATTACGTGGGCTACGCCTTCCGCGCCCGGCTTCACGATCATCTCAAGAACCACGCGGCGGCGGTGGTGGACTATTCCATGGCCTACGGCGTGGCGCCGATGCATCTGGAATTCCTGCAGTCGCGTGCCATGTCGCAGTTCCGCGCGGGCCGGCTTCCCGACGCCATCCACGACTGGGAAACCTACCTCAAGCTTGAACCAGATGTGTCGCGCGATCCTTACCTGTTCACGCTGGGCATCGCCTACGCCATCGCCGGCAAGCATGACGCCGGCCGCAAGCGCTTCGCGTGGTACAACACCGTTGTCGGCGACGACGTGGAAGCGGCGGCGTGGCATTTCCTCTGCGCCGCCAAGGGGGCGGCGGGTTCGGCCGGCGCCTTGGTGCGTGCGCGCGAAGGCCTGCTGCCGGTTGCCAAGGACAAGCGTCTGCCCATGGCGCAAATCTACGAGCTACTTAAAGGCACCTTGGGACCGGCCAACGTGCTGGCCGCTGCGCGGGCAGGCGAGATTGCCCCGGCGGTTTTGCAGCAGCGGCTTTTCTACGCGCACCTCTATCTGGGCGTTTACTACGATGCGGCCGGCCAGCCGGCGATGGCGCGCCTGAATCTGCGCCGCGCCGCGGAAGGGACCGGAGAATTGGGCGCCGATCCCACGCTGGGTTTCATGGGTGATGTGGCGCGCGTGTACGCCGACTCTCTGGATGCGGCGCAGGCTCGCGACCTCGCCGCCGCCATTGCGTCGTCGTCTGAGCACCAGAAGCTGCGTTCGGTGCAGCGCATCGCGTGGGCTGTCTTGAGTCTGCTTGTTGTGGCAGGCGTCGTGCGCATCGCGCGGCGCCGCGCGCCCCTACCTGCCGGCAACGCACCTGTCAACGCGGATGGCGGCCCTGATCAGTCGGGTGATGGATCCGTGCCGCGCCCGGCGGTTGCCGCCGCCTTGGCTGCGGAGAAAATCTCGACTTAGGCCCGGGCCTCGCGCTTCATGCGGTGTCGTTCCCTCTTTTATCCGGGGACGCTCAGAGTCTCCCATGCACAATCCTCACGACATCCTCCCTTGCGGCGCGCAGTTGTATTTCCTGCCGGTCCATATGCGCATGCCCATCAAGTTTGGGACCGAGACGGTATCGCATGTCACCTGCGCCCGGTGCCGCATGGAGGTGCGCGGGCTTGACGGCCGCACCGCGGAAGGGTGGGGGGAGACGCCGCTGTCGGTCACTTGGGTGTGGCCCAGTGCCCTTAGCTATGAGGCGCGCCTCGAGGCGATGCAGTCTTTCTGCATCAGGTTGGCGGCGGCCTGGGCGTCCTTCGATTCGCGGGGCCATCCGATGGAAGTGGGACACGACTTCCAGCAGCAAGCCCTGCCGGTACTGCTTTCGGAATTCAATGCCTCGCGTGCAGGGGCCGAACCCATGCCGTGGCTGGCGGCGCTGGTGTGCAATTCACTTTTTGATCTCGCCCTGCACGATGCCTACGGCAATTTGCACGGCCGCCCTGTGTACCAGACTTATGGCGCGCCTTGGATGAGCCGCACGCTGGCGGACTATCTGGCGCCGGCGGATGAGGCGGTCTCGTTTGCCGGAAAGTTCCCGCAGGATTTTCTGGTTCACACCGCGCCCTCTCGGCTCGCGGCATGGCATCTGGTGGGCGGGGTGGATCCATTGGATGAATCCGAGCTCAAAGGCGATGAGCCGCGCGATGGCTATCCGGTGGTGCTGGCCGACTGGATTAAGCGTGATGGGCTGCGCTGCCTTAAGATCAAGCTGCGCGGCAACGATGCCCAGTGGGATTACGCCCGAACGGTGAAGGTGGGACAGATCGCGCTCTCCCACGGCGTGGATTGGCTGACGGCCGATTTTAACTGCACCGTCAGCGATCCCCAGTACGTGTGCGAAATCCTCGATCGGCTTTGCGCCGAGCATCCGCGCCTCTATGGCATGGTGCTCTATGTCGAGCAGCCCTTCCCCTACGACCTGGAGAAATACCGCATCGACGTGCGCAGCGTGAGCGCACGCAAGCCACTCTTCCTGGACGAAAGCGCGCACGACTGGGAACACGTTCGATTGGGGCGCGAGCTGGGTTGGACGGGGGTTGCGCTCAAGACTTGCAAGACGCAAACAGGGGCCTTGCTCTCCGCCTGCTGGGCCAGGGCGCACGGCATGACCCTCATGGTGCAGGACCTCACCAATCCCATGCTGGCTCAGGTGCCTCATTGTTTGCTGGCCGCACACACGGGAACCATCATGGGAGTGGAAACCAACTCCATGCAGTATTATCCAGACGCCTCGTCGGCGGAGGCAAAAATCCACCCCGGATTGTACCGGCGGCAGGAAGGGAAGGTGGACCTCTCCACGATTGGCGGCGCGGGTTTCGGCTACCGGGTGGATGAGATGACCAGAACCTTGCCGGTGGCGGCAGCGTCGGCGCACCGGCTGTGAACAACTTTCCCACAACATTCGGCTGACTCGCCTGCCGGTTGCCGTTTGATTGGGTTCGCGTTGGGAATCCTCCCGGCCAGGGCTCTGCACTGGTGCGGGGTGAAGCGGCGGGGTGTTGGCCCCGTCCAATTCCCGGCTGGCAGGATGGTCCCGCCAGCCCTTTTTGGACGAGACAAAGGCATCGATGCCTGCACCCCCAACCTCCGGTTGGTTGCGGTTCGGGATAGAAGTGCGAGACTAAGACATGCAGACTTGGGCTTTTCGTTCCCCCTCCTACTCTTTCAAGTCAAACCTGCTGCGCCGCGCAAGGTGCGGAATTCTCTGGGCTGTGCTCGTGGGGCTGGCAGTGCCCGCGATGGCGCAGGATCAACCCAAGAAGGATCCGGCGGTGGAGGTTTACTTCGGCGCCAACGAGCTTTACAACCGCAAGCTCTACGAGCTGGCGGCCGACGAGTATAAGAGTTTCCTCAAAAAATACCCCACGCACGCCAAGGCTGTGGACGCGCAATTTGGCTTGGCGCTCTCGTACGTGGGCATGCAGAAGTATGATCTGGCTGAGCCGGAGCTCTCCAAACTTGCCGCCAACCCGAAGGCTCCCAAGCCCGACCAAGTCCACATTTTCTGGGGACAATCACTGCTGCGCCTCAACAAGCCCGCCGAGGCTGAGGCCGCGTACAAGAAGGGGATGAATCTGCCCGGAGCCGCGGAACTTGCCGCGCTCAAAATTGGTCTGCTTGAATCGCTCTTTGCGCAGCGGAAATGGAAGGACGTCATCCCCGCCAGCGAGGACATCGCCAAGCAGAAGGGACCGTGGGCGACGCGTGCGAAATTCCAAGGCGCGCTGGCCCGGTTTGAGACCAGCCAGTACAAGGAGGCGGGCGCGGCCTTGGACTCACTCAAGGCCGAGGTCAAAGGCACCCCGTTTGAACAGCAGACCCATTTTCTGCTGGGCGAATCGCAGCGCGAACTGGGCAACCACAAAGACGCCGCCCTTGCGTACGAAACGGCGGCGCGGCAGATCAAGGGACCCTTCTCAGCCGAGGCGCTCTTTCGCTTGGGCTTCGTGCGGTTCGAGCACCTCAAGGACTACGACAAGGCCGCGGCTGACTTCAGTGAGTTTCGCCTCAACTACAAGGATGACCCGCAGGCCGCGAAGGCCGGCGTTTACCTTGGCCGCGCCCATCTGGAGGGCAAGGTTTATGTGAAGGCTGAGAACGTCTTTGCCGGACTGGTCAAGGAACCCAATGCCCCGCTGGACGCGGCCCTGTGGCAGGCGCGTACGTTTTCTCTGCAGAAGAAACACGAGAACGCCGCACAGGCTTTGGCGCAGGCCGAGGCCCGGTACGCCAAGGATCCGCGCGTGGCGGAGCTGCTCTTTGATTTGGGAAACAACCTCTACGCGAGCGCCAAGTACGCCGAGGCCAACGCGGCCTTCGGGCGGCTCATTCGTGACCACGCCGCGTTTGCGCAACTGGACGACGCGCTGCGGCTGTCCGCCGACGCGCTGCATCGCGACAAGCAGTACCAGCCCAGCGACGCTCTTTGCGTAACCTATCTGGCCAAGTACAGCGACCGTCCCGAGGCGGCCGACGTGGCCTTTCTGCACGCTGAGAACTTGTTCCTGCTGGAGAAATACGACGAGGCGCTCGCCAGCTTTAAAGCCTTTGCCAGCAAACACGCCAATCACCCGCAAGCCGGCGACGCGCAGTACCGTGCGGGCAACGCGCTCTACAACCAGAAACAGTGGGCCGACGCCCTCAAGGCGCTGGAGCCGCTCACGGCCAAGTCGGACGTGGCCGCGAAGTTTGCACCCTTGGATTTCCTGATTGGTGATGCCCACTATCGCACGGGCGGCTGGGCCAAGGCCGTCATCCACCTCAACCGCTTTGCCACTGCGCAGGCCAAGGCGCCCAATGCCGACGCCGCGCTGCTCTTAAGCGGTCTTGCCAGCGAGCAGGCTAATGACCACGCGGGCGCGCTTGCCACGCTGGCAAAACTTGTCCAATCCCATCCCACCAGCAAGCACCTGCCGCATGCACTCGTGGAAACCGGCCGGCTGCAGTATCAAGCCAAAGATCTGGCGGGCGCCCGCACGGCGCTGGAGACGGTGGTGGCCAAGCACGCGCAGTCAGAACTCAAGCCCGATGCGCTTTACTATCTGGGTTTCATCGCCCGCGACCAGAACCAGCGCGACGAAGCCGCCAAACATTTTGCCGCCATTGCCGACCAGTCGCCCAAGCACAACTTCGCCGCCGACGCGCGCTTCCAGCAGGGATTGGTGCTGCTGGATAAGGAGGAGTTTGCGCCCGCGCAGGCCGCGCTGACCAAGCTGCTTGCCGACTACCCGCAATTCGGCAAAGCCGACCAGGCTTTGTTTCGGTTCGGCATGGCGCTGGAGCGGCAGAAGAAATGGGACGAGGCCATCGCCCAATACGGCAAGGTGGTCGCACAAGCCAAGTCGGAGTGGGCCGACAACGCGATCTACCAATCGGCGTGGTGTGAACTGGGCGCGGGGCGCACAGACAAGTCGGCGGCGGCGTACAAGCGACTGCTGGGCGATCATCCCAAAAGCGAGCTTGCCGATCGCGCCGCGTTTGAGCTGGCGGAGCTGGAGTTTAAAGACGCCAAATATGACGACACCGTCTCGCGCCTGACCGGCCTGCTCAAGGCCACCAAGGACACCGAGCTGCTGGCCAAGGGCGGCTATCGGCTGGCCTGGGCGCACTTTGAAAAACAGGACATGGCAAAGGCCGCCGCCGCATTTGAGTCATTCGTGGAGGCGCTGCCTGCCAATCCACCTGCCGACTTGAAGGACCTCATCGGCACTGCGGCCTATCAGGCGGGCGAATCGCACATGCAGCTGGCGCAGACTGCGGCCACAGCGGCAGCCCGAACCAAGACGCACAAGGCGGCGCTCGCCAGTTACGCAAAAGCTGCTGCCGCCAAGAGTGGCGATGCCAATGTTCAATCCCAATCGCTGCTGCGTCTGGGCGAATGCCATGGCCTGCTGGAGGAATGGGCGGATTCGGAAAAGGCCTACCGCCAGTTCATCATGGCGCACCCCACGCACACGCTCATCCGCAATGGATGGCACGGTGCAGCGTGGGCGCTGGAAAATCAGGGCAAGTTTGCCGACGCGCTGGCTCTGTACGAGAAGGTGGCCGAAGGTCTGCGCAAAGACGAGCTGGGCGCGCGCACGCAATTCCAGGTGGGCGAGTGTCACCTCAAGCAGGCGCAGAAGACCAAGGATGCCGAGGCGCGCCAGGCGGGATTGAAGGATGCCGTGAGGGCGTTCGTTTACCTTCAGGCCAACTATCCGCCGGAGGTCAGCAACCCGAAGGGCCAATGGCACGCGCGCGGGCTCTTCAGCATGGGCGTGGCGCTGGATGAAAGCGGCAACAAGGAGGCGGCGCAAAGCTCCTACCGCGACCTGATTGAGAAGTATCCGGAGAGCGACCCTGCCAAGGCTGCCAAAACGAAACTCAACTGATCGCAAGGGCGAGCCTTGATGCACACCTGCACGAACATCGGGGAGCGCGCTGGCGCCGGTCGACGAAAGGAGAATTTCATCGACCCAGTCTGCGGTTTGTGGAACCCTGCCCACACAGGAGAAGGGCTCCCCGAATTGGAAAGTACCGTCCGCTGAGAATTCCCGCATGGAAAATCCCCACACACCCACGGAGCCGCCCCCAAGCTCACAGTCACAGCCGGCGGCACGGGTTCGGTCGCGGCGCGGATGGTGGATCGGGGGCGGTGTGCTGCTCTTGGCGGCATTGCTCGCCTCCAATCGTGGCCAGAAGAAGCACACGGTCTACACCGATGGTGTGGAGCAGCAAGCCGAGGCTCTCGCCCAACTTCGGGCGGTCGTCTGGAGCACCCCCCGCGAGCTTTTCCCGGGCATGGAGCCGGCCGTGGATCGTTACGATGCCACGGTGTCGGCCGATGGGCAGACCCTGATTTTTGTGGCAGGCCGCCCGCAGCAGGGCGCTGACCTCTACCTCTCCACGCGGCCCAGTCTGGATGCGGCATGGAGCGAGCCGGTGCCGCTGGCTGATTTAAACACCCCGAGTGACGAGCTGGGTCCGGCTCTGAGCGCCGATGGACAGCAGTTGTATTTTTATTCTGACCGCGAAGGCGGCCGGGGCGGCTACGACATCTGGCGCACAAGCCGCGTGGGCGCGCACTGGACGACGCCCGAGCCGCTGGGGGAGACTGTCAACACGCGCTTTGATGAAATGGATCCGGCCATGCGGTTGGGGGGCGACGTGCCCGAGGGTGCCGACGCAGCGCGCCATCACCCTGCCGGCCTCTATTTTGCTTCCAACCGTCCGCGTCCCGGCCAGTCCGAACCCGCGATGCCCGACTGGCGCGCCACGGCGCGGCTGCGCGTGGTTGCGCCCTTGGAGGATTTTGACATCTTCTTTGCCGCCCTTGAGAAGCGCGCAGCTTCGCCAGCACCGGAGTCGGGCGAGGCCAACCAGACGGCACCTGCTAAACCGCTGGAGGGCGCTGCTTCGGACTTTGCCCTTGCACAGCCCCTGGCTCAGTTAAACACCCCGCAGCGCGACGCTCAACCGGCGCTGACACGCCGTGGGGATTACCTCTACTTCGCTTCCAATCGCGACGGCGGGGCGGGTGGATTCGACCTCTACCGCTCGCGCTGGTTCCCCGAGGACGCGCGCTCGCCGCAGCCGCTGGGGCCGCCCGTCAACACGGCCGCCAATGACACCGACCCGGCGCTTTTTGCCGGAGGCCACGAGATGATTTTTAGTTCGGACCGCGCGGGAGAGGGTGCGGCCAATCGCACCTACCAGCTCTACCACAGCCGCACGACCGAGGTAGTGCCCCATGCGCAGGTGCTGCCGGCAACCGAGGAGGCGTTTAGCTGGTGGGCGATGTACGACCATTTCAAGTGGTGGCTGCTGCTGCTGCTGCTGGCCCTGCTCGCGTTGGTGGCCCTGCTGCGCAATTTCATTGATGAAGAACGCCGGCGCCGCCTGAGCCTTCTTCAGAAGTGCCTGCTCGCCTCGGTGTTGCTCCACGTGATGATCGCCTTCCTCACCACGTTCTGGCTGGTGTCCAACGCCGTGTATCGCAGCATCGTGAATGAGGAGATTGTCGAAATCCATCTCGACCCAGGCACCTTGTTCACCAAGGAAGAACCCGCCCAGCAGCAGGTGAACACACAAGCGGGGATGGAAAAGATGTCTGCGGCGATGCCGGTTCCGGAAAGACAGGCGGCCAATCCCGCCCCATCGGGCAGCCCGGAAATCGCGCGCCCGGTGGAACCGGCAACGGTTCAGCCGGAAGCCACAGCCTTGGCGCGCCCGACACCGCAGGTGCCCGACTTGAAGGCCGAGGGCGCCACACTGCCCAAACTCTCCAACGATCCGCTGGGGCCTGCGCTGCCGCAGATGGCCGATCCGCAATTGGAAGTGGCCAGCGCCAACGCCGCTGCACCGGCGCCAACCGCACAAGCCACCAAGGAAATTGCGGTCAAGCCGGCGGCCACTGCGCCAGCACCTGCGCAACCAGCCGCTTCGACCATCCCCGTTCTTCCGCCCGTGGCGACTTCCGATTCGGCTGCCGGCAAGATGACGGCCTCATCCAGGGTTGGAGCTGCCACGCTGCCGCCACTGGAGGCCACGCTTCCACAGCAGGAAGAGCCGCCCTCAAAGCCTTCGCCACTGGAGCAATCCAAAGCGAACCCCGATCAACCTGCCAGCATGGCCCAGGCCACCAAGGCCCTTCCGGTGCAACCCGGACAAACCTCCTCTGCAGCGGCAACCCCCTTGCCAGCAACGACCGCTCCCGCGGCTGCATCCATCCCGCAATCCACTGCCGCAAAAGAACAATCCGCCACTGCAAGGCCCGCCGCAGGCACGCTTGCCGCCGCTCAAGTTCAGGCTGCGATTCCTGGTACGGTGTCTGCGCAGGCGACGAATCTGGAGAAGGGTCAGTCGACTGCGGAGGGAGCGGTGGGATTGACGCGGGCGGTTTCTGGGCAAGGAGTGATGCAACAGGCGGCTGCGACGGGTGGGGCGACGGGTGCGCCAGAGGCGACGGGGGCGAAGGCGGTGGAGGTGGCGGTGGGCGGTGGAGGATCTGCGGCGGCCAAGGCGCAGGCGGTGAACGCGGCAGTGTCGGGAGGTTCGTTGGCCGCGGCACGCATGGGAAGCGAAGGATTGAAAGCCGATCCGGGTATCAACGCGGGCTCCGTGGCATTGGAGAGTGGCAAGACCGTCGCCGATTCCGTCGCATCAGCGGGCAAGGCCGGCAGCCAGATGGCACTCGCAGCGGCTACTTCCGCATCGTCCAATTTGGATCGTGCGCTGCCCGCAGGTGGTTCCACGATGGCGGCTGTAACGGCTGCGCGTGTGGCAAATCAGTCCCTCGCCACCAACTCCGCACCTGCGCGCCTGCCCACTGGATTGGGTGGGAAGCTGGCTGCCCTTGATCCGGTTCAGCTTCCTTCGGCCGATGCTGTATCGGTGGCCACTGCGGCAGGTGCAACAACTTTGGAAGGATCACAGACCGGGGCTGAAAAGGGTCACTCACTCGCCAAGGCGATACCCGGCGCGACGGCGTTGGCCGCAAAAGGTGCGACGAGTTCCGCCCAGACGGGCGCCGACTTGGCGGGCAAGGCGTCGGCGCCAGATTTGGGTGTCCTAGTGGCGACCGGTGGCGGTGTACGCACGCAGAAAACGGCGACATTGAAACCTCAAGCCAATACTCTTTCGCCTGCCACGGGTGCCATGAACCAGTTGGCGCAGGCGGTGGTGCTGGCGGGTTCGCAGCAGGTTTCGCTGGAGGGAATGCAGCCCAGCCTGGCACCCAGCGATTCGCTGGCTGGGGTTTCGTCGGGCCAGGCAGTGAATCCCGCGGCGCCATCCGGGCGTGCAGGTGCGCAGGCAGGCGTGTCCGGTGGGGCATTGCTGGCGATGGTGGATCAGAGGCAGTTGGCCGGCCTCACGATGGCTCCGGCGCAGTCGCTGCCCGCTTCCTCAGCGGGGATGCCCGGAGCGCTCCAACGATTTGCTCAATCTCAGCAGTCGGCGCCGGGGTTGGATCTGCCCTCACTGACGCTGGAGAAGCCCGGCGGGCAATCGCTCGTCGTGGCCAAGGGCGACCAGCCCCTTCGCGCGTCCAGCGGAGGTGCAGGGCCAGTTGCATCATCCTCTGTCTTACCGGCGGCAGGCGCGCCCATGGCGGCGCTGGGCCCGCCGGCCTCGGTGTTGGCGCGTGTGCAGGACATCCAGCTGGCGAAGGCCAATGCCGATGTGAGCCTTGGCTTTAATGCGCGGCCGATGGCGCAACTCTCCCCGGCCAATGACGTGTTGACCTTGCCCGACTTGGGCCTGCCCACGGGGCTGAAGCTGGAGGCGCCCTTGCGCGGTCCCGATCCCCTGGTGCTGCGGCACGACCCCAAGAAGCGCGTAGAGTTTATCGAGCGACTGGGAGGCAATCCCGAAACGGAAAAGGCGGTGATGCGCGCGCTGGACTGGTTTACGCGCAATCAGGAACCCAACGGCAGCTGGGATGGGCCGGGCGACCACGACGTGGCCGCGACGGGCATGGCCATGCTGGCGTACATGGGTTGGGGCGCCAAGCACACCGCGGCGGGGCCGTATCAGGCTTCGCTGGAGAAGGGGATCAACTGGATGGTGCAGCATGTGGAGAAGGGCGGCGACCTGCGTCCCACCAAGGGCGGAAACCACATGTACGATCACGGCATCGCCGCCATCGCGATGGCGGAGGCCTACAGCCTCACCAAGGACGCGCGCCTGCGCCCGGTGGTGGAGCGCATCGTTAAGTTCACCGCCGATGCTCAGAACCCGCGCACCGGCGGCTGGCGCTATCGCCCGGCCGGAGAGCAGGGCTACAACGACCGTGGCGACGTGTCTGTGACAGGGTGGCAGATCATGGCCCTCAAGAGCGCGGAGCTGGGCGGGATCCCCGTGCCCTCCCAGACCTTCGAGCGCGCGAAAGTTTTCATGGAGAGCGCGTCCGGCGGCCGCAACAAGGGCGTGTATGGGTATTACACTCCCAGCGATCCCACGCCCGCGATGGTGGCTGAGGGCATGTTTGTGCAGCAGTTGCTTGGAGTGCAGCCGACCCATCCGCGCATGGCAGAATCTGTTGCCTGGCTGGAGCGCGAGATGCCCTCACCGCACCAGGTGAGCTACAACTATTATTTCTGGTACTATGGCTGTCTGGCCATGCACCAGCATCAGGGGCAGACGTGGGAGCGCTGGAACGCGCGCCTTCAGCCCATCCTTCTGCGTGCGCAGATTGATCGGCCCAACCGCCCCGACCAGCACGGCAGCTGGGATCCGGTGGGCCAATGGGGCAGCAACGCCGGTCGCTGCGTGGTGACGGCAATGGCGGCGCTCTCCTTGGAAGTGTACTATCGCTACCTGCCGCTCTACACGCCGGCTTGGGCCGAAGCTCCTGCGGAGCAGCGAAAGTAAGGGCGTCCTAGGCGCCTGCCACGCCCAGCCAAATCACACACCCTTTGGCGTTGCCCAATGCTCGCGGTATTGGCGCCGCACCAGTTGATTGGCGGCATCATCCCCCACAACCTGCTCCTTCACGGGATCAAATTGCACCGTGCGTCCAACGCGGATGGCGATGTTGCCCAAGTGACAGAGAGAAGATGAAAGGTGGCCGATCTCGATGTCGGCGCGGGGGCGCGCACCACTCACGATGCACTCAAAAAAGTTGGCATGATGGGCGGGAAGATCCGGCCCGCCCGGGCCTGTCTTCACCACCTCGTTGCCCGCAAAGAGCTTCCAGCCACTCTTCTTGCCCAGAAGCATATGGCCCTTGGTGCCGTAGTAGGCGCAACCGTTCTCATGCCCTTCCAGCACGTAGGGCGACCAGATGCGCATCTCAAAAATAAGCTGGCGCGTGCGGCCCTTGGCGTCCGGGGCGTACTCGAAGAGCACATTCTGGGTGTCGGGCCACTGCATGTCGTCGTCAAAAAAGTACTTTCCCCCCATTGCGCAAATCCGCGACGGATGGGTCTCTACGCCCAGCCCCCAGCGCGCGATGTCGATGTCATGCACCCCGTCGTTGCCAAAGTCGCCCGTGCCAAAGGCGTGCCACCAGCGCCAGATTCCCGGCAGCAGGTTGGGACGGAAAGGAACCATGGGCGCGGGTCCAATCCACGACTCGTAGTCCAGACTGGCGGGCGGCTGGCCCGGCTGCGACTTGCCGATGCTGCCGCGGCGCTGGCTGTTCCAGGCCTTGGCGACGAGGATTTCGCCGATCGCGCCACCGTGCAGCAGATCCATCGCCTCGCGGATGCCCGCGGCACTGCGAGTCTGGGTGCCCATCTGCACCACGCACTGGTTGCGCCGGGCGCTTTCGATCATGAGCCTGCCCTCGCGCAGGTTGTGCGACGCGGGCTTCTCCACATACACATGCTTGCCGGCGTCGCAGGCGAGAATCGTGGCGGGCGCGTGCCAGTGGTCGGGCGTGGCGATGAACACCGCATCCACCGACTTGTCCTCCAGCACGCGGCGCAGGTCGCCCACGGCCTTGGGTGCCGCGCCCTTGAGCTTCTCGACGCTCCTGGCGGCCGCAGCCAGCCGGTTGGAATCCACATCGCACACGTAGGCGATGTCCACTTTGGGATTGGCGCCCAGCGCGCTCAGGTGCGCACTGCCCATGCCGCCGGGCCCAATGATGCCGACGGTAAAGCGGCCATTGACGTTGGCGGCGCGCCCAGCGGAGAACGTGGCCGCCGCTGCGGCGAAGGTTCCGGTGCGCTGGATGAACTGGCGGCGCGTGGTCTTCATGAGGTCACTGCTTTCCAACCTTGGAGGACTTCCCGGCGGTGGGGAAACCGGGGGGGAGGGACTGGGTCACCGCGCCGGTTGCCAGCCACTCGCAGGCGCGGTCCAGCGTGGCGAGGAATCCGACGCACTGCAGCGACTGGCCGTTCTCATGGCCCATCGGCGTGTGGAAGGTGATGCCCTTGCCGTAGCGGATGACCATCATCATGGGCTCGTGGCGCCGGGTCTTCTCGCACCAGGCCGTCGCCAGCACATCCATGTTTTCCGCGGGACCCCGCAGCGAGTCGTACAGCTCGTCCTGTGCGTGCTTCCATTGCGCGGGCATTCCCCGGGTGATGGGATGGTCGGCCTTGCGGATTTGCACCACGAATTCATGCTGGGCCCCGTGGCTGCCGCCGGCGCCCTTGCTGGTGTCGCGCACCTCCTTGCCCTCGCCGTCATAGTACACGTACGGGCCGTGCTTCTCGGTACGGCCGCCCCAGCCGCCCAAGCCAATCATCTTGTTGTACTCGCCCCAGTTGGGAAACGAATTGTCGGCGGCGTGAACGCAAACAAAGCGGCCGCCCTCGCGCATGTATTTCTCAAAGGCGGTCTGGACGGGCGCGGGCCAGTCCTCGCCATTGTAGTTGCTCAACACCACGCCGTAGCGGGCGAAGTCCGGACGAAACGCGTCCCATTTCGCCGCAAACTGTTTGCGAAGTTGTGCGGCGGCTGCTTCCGCCTTGGCCTTGAGTTCGGCACTCACCGCCTTGGGCGGCGAGGGCAGTTGCGCCGGCGTGGTGGCCACGTCCACCTGATAGCGGCCCGACCCTTCCAGCTGCGCCTTCATGAAAGGCGTCATCGCCTTCCAGTTGTGGTTGTTCTGCCCGTCCACAATCAACACCTTGATGGGGGCGGCGGCGGTTGAAACGCTGGCAGAGGCCAGCAACATGAGAAGCAGTTTTCCGATGGGGTTCATGGCTTGATTGAGGGTTTCATTGAAAGTGTAGAGCCCTGCCCCGACAGGCGCAACGGAGATTCTCCCATGTTAACGGAGAAGCGGGAGCATCCGCCGGGCCTCGTCCAGCAGGAAGTCCACGGACATGAAGGGCTCGTAACCCGCATGCCGCCAGCGGACACGGCCATTGGGGTCGATGAGCACGGTCGCATGAAGCGGCACCGACTCAAAATCGTCATGGGCGCGGTAGGCTCTGAAGACCTTGAGTTCGCCGTCGCTGAGCATCCGGAACGGGAAGGGCCTGCGCTCGAGGATGGAGCCGGCAAACGTCTGCTGGATGGCCGCGCCGTCATCGGGACTGATGGCGGCGATATCCACACCCAGCGCCGCAAACCGCGCGCTCGCCGCCGCGACTGCGTTGAGCTGGCCCATGCAGTGCGCGCAGCCGTTGCCCAGATAAAACACCAGCAGCAGCCCGCGACCACGGTGTTCCGCCAGTGAGTGCAAGGCACCCTTGCCATCGGGCAGCGTCCAGTCTGGAGCCGGCGTGGGCTGCCAGCGCAGGGGCCCGAGCGTTTCCATCTTAGGGAGCGCGCCCAAGTCCGGATGGGGCCCGCCTTTCAATCGCCAATCGTCCGGGAGATGGAGGGATTTGGCGATGGGATTGAGCCTCGCAAATGCCGGCGCGGCAGGATCCAGCCAAGGCGCGATTTGGCGCAGCTTCTGAAACGTGGACTGCGCCCCCGTTGCGTTCCCCGCCTCGTTGAGCACGTGTGCCTGGATGGCCAAGTGGCGCGCCTGATCGGGATTAGATTTAACGGACTGTTCGGCCAGCCGCATCGCCTCGGTGGCATTGCCCGCGCGCGAGTAGTAGAGCGCCTTGCGGTCGGGGGGAAGGTCTCCTCCTTTGGCCAGATGGGTGCGCGCCTCTTCCCATTGTCCGCTGGTCATGGCGCGGTGCAACTTGCATTCATGAATGGCTGGATCGAGCACGCGAAGGGCGTTGTCAAATGGGCGCTCGGCATTGCTGCGGGCGGCCGTCCACTCGGGCTGCTTTTTCCCGGCGGCCTTGGCGTCGGCCTCCGCCTTGTCGCCGGCGGCGGTCTTCTTCTTTTGCTGATCCTGCTGCGCACTTTCCAATTCGGAGAGCAGGCGCCCTGCGGTGTCCCGGTCGCCCTGCTGATTTCTCTGGAAGCGCGCGCACGCCAGGAGCCGCATCGCGGGGGTGCGCTCGGCAATGTCGCCCTCGGCGCGCAGGTAAGGCGTTCCCTCCAGAGCCAGTGCCTGGTTCCACAGCTCGTAGTGGGAGAGCAGCTCCATGAGATGGCGGCGGCCGTAGGCGTGGCTGGTGCGAGCGGGGATGGACCAGGTGCCGTTGGTGCGCACTTCGGGCAGGCGGGGCAGTTCCACCATGTTCTTCGCCAGCGCGATGGCGTCGCCCACACGCCCGGCAAAGCTCAGATTGCGCGTGAGCCATTCGTTGTTGTGCGCGTAATTGTGAATCTCATCGGGCAGAATGCCATCGCGCATCTGATAGGCATGATCTACGCGAGCGGAAGCCTCTTGCATCAGTGCTGCGTCGTGGTAGCGGTTGAGGCGCGAAAGGATGTGCCCGGGCATGTGCCACATGTGGGCGATGCTGGGGCTGGAAGGGCCGCACTGGCCGACGGCTCCCAGCGCCTTCTTGGGTTCCTTGTAATCCCAGAGGTGAATCCGGTAGTGGTGGCACGGATGTAGCGGGTTCACCTTGAGGATGGAATCAATCTGGGCATCGACGACCTCATGCTGGCGGGCTCCCAGTTGGTTGTCGCTGTACTGCTGCAGCGCGAGAAACGCCTTGGCCTCGAGGTCTGCGGGGTGCTTCTCGGAAAGAGCCTGCAGCCCCTTGAGGTAGGCGGCATTGGCCTTTTTCTTGTCGGCAGCTTCTTCGCGGTGATAGGCCGCGAGCGCATCAATCCACATCTGTTCTCGTTCGCTGACACGGCCGCGGCCAGCGGCAGCCTTTGCAACGAACTCCTTGGCGCGTTTGCCATTCCCTCCGTTGGCCATCGCCAAGCCCCAATAGGCCATGACGCAGCCCGGATCACACAAGAGCACCTGGCGGAACGACCGCTCGGCTTCGAAGTACCAGAAGCCGTGAAGTTGACCGACGCCTTGATTAAAGAACTGCTGGGCCTGTGTGTTCTGCGTGGTGATGGGAAAATGCACATCCCCACATCCACCCATGAGGCGCGCCGCCTGCCGCGGGCCCTCGTTAAACGCAGCACCGTGCCACGCGTGGCCGGGCTGCGGCCCGGGTTGATCCACCGTCCTGGGAGGGAGGGGCGGGGTCGAAGGCGGCCCCTCCTGCGGCGAAACGCAGGCCGCAAAAAAAAGCGCGCCGCCAACCAACACCGCGAGCGATTCCCCAAAAGTCTTCAAAGCAATCCGGCTGTCTCCTCAAACCCGCAGATCAGATTGAGGCTTTGGACGGCCTGTCCTCCGGCGCCCTTCACGATGTTGTCGATGGCACTCATCACCAGCAGCCGTCCGGTGCGCGGATCCAGTCGCCATGCGAGATCGAGAAAGTTGGTGCGCGCCACCTGCTTGGTATCGGGCAGCGCATCGCCGCAAAGGAGCCGCACGAAGGGTGCGTGCTCATAGGCGTTGTGATAGCAGCGGGTGATCCGCGCCGCCAATTCCGCCATTTCCAATTCCGTGTTGAAATGTTGTGCGGGCGCCAGATGCAGCGTGGTGAGGATGCCGCGACTCATGGGGATGAGGTGCGGGGTGAACTGCATGAGTACGGGCAAGCCCGCGGCCGCAGAGAGTTCCTGTTCCATTTCGGAGAGGTGGCGGTGCCGGGGCACGCTGTAGGGCCGCGCGCTCTCGTTGCACTCGACAAACAAATAGGGCAGTTCCGCCTTGCGCCCCGCACCGCTAACGCCGCTTAAGCTGGTGGCGATAATGCCCGTGGGTTTGACCAGTCCCTCACGCAGCAGAGGCAGCAGGGGCAGCAGCACGCTGGTGGGGTAGCAGCCGGGCGACGCGACGAGCCGGGCGTTGCGGATGGCCGCCGCGTGAACCTCCGGCAGGCCATACACCGCCTCCGCCAGCAAATCCGGCGCGGGATGCGCCTGCCCATAAAATTGTTGGTAGACATCCGCCGACCGCAGTCGGAAGTCGGCCGAGAGATCGATGACTTTGCAGCCGCCATCCAACAGCGGCCGGGCGAACTCCGCTGCCACTCCGTGGGGCAGGGCGAGGAACACCACAGACGCCGAAGCCATCAGATGTTCCGGCGTGGAATCGGTGAAGCGCAGAGACTTGGCGGCTGGATGCCCGGCAAACCACGGCAGCACCTGCGAGAGCGGCTTGCCGGCGTACTGGCGCGAGGTGAGTGCGCAAAGCTCCACATGCGGGTGCGCGAGCAGCAGGCGCACCAGCTCCTCGCCTGAGTAGCCCGAAGCTCCCACGACGGCGACACGAACCTTTTTGGCCGCGACAGGCACAGCGTTGTTCTCCGTTGTTTGCCGGGAAAATGAAAACAAAAAACCCGCGGGATAAGCCGCGGGTTCGAGACTTGATGACGCGTGCGGTTAACGCTTGCTGTACTGAAAGCGCTTGCGGGCACCGCGCTGGCCGTACTTCTTGCGCTCGCGCTCGCGCGGATCGCGCGTCAGCAGACCCTCTGCCTTGAGTGCGGGCCGCAGTGTGGCGTCCACCTGCAGCAGAGCACGCGCAATGCCCAGACTCACCGCGACGGCCTGGCCGCTGGGGCCGCCGCCAATGACATTGACTCGGGCGTCAAATTTGTCGACCTGACCCGCTTCAACCAAGGGCCGCATCGCGACGATGCGGTGATCCTCGACCGGAAAGTATCGCTGGAAAGGCCGACGGTTGATGGTGATCTTGCCGGTGCCCGACTTGAGCCGCACGCGCGCGCTCGCCGTCTTGCGACGGCCCGTGGCCAGAATTTCTCCCGTTTTCTTGTCGAGCATCTTAGTTCAGCGTCACAGGTTGCGGTTGCTGTGCGGCATAGGGATGGTCGCCACCCTTGAACACGCGCAGCTTGGTTAGCAGCCGATCGCTCAGGCGGTTTTTGGGAAGCATGCCCTTGACGGCATGCATCACCAGCCGCTCGGGATGCGTGGCGCGCACTTGGGCCACCGTCTTGTACTTTTCACCACCACGCCAGCCCGAGTACGTCATGTACTCCTTATCCGTTTCCTTCCGGCCGGTGAGGCGAACCTTCTCGGCGTTGATCACCACGACAAAGTCGCCGGCGTCCAGATGAGGGGTGAAGATGGGTTTGTTGCGTCCTCGCAGGATGTTCGCCACGGCGCACGCCAGACGGCCCAGAGATTTGCCGGTAGCGTCCACTAGGCGCCATTGGCGCCGCTGCAAGTCGATCTTTGGCAGGTAAGTCTTCATGACCACTGAAAGCAAAGGGCGGCCAACCTAGCAAACCCGCATTCCAAGTCAACAGGCAATTCAGTCGCCCTCCGGGGCGGGTGCTGCCGCCACCGTTTGGAGCCGCGCGCTCAGCACCTTTTCGATGCGGTTGAACCGCCGCAAGAGTTCGGGCAGCCGCTGCAGTGCCAGCAGTTGTCGCTTCATCTGTTTGTCCGGCTGCGCAGGCGTGCCGAACCATTTCTCGCCCGCGCCGATGTCGTGCATCACGCCGGATTGCGCGGCGATGGTGACATTGTCGCCGATGCGAAGGTGCCCCGCCAGCCCCACCTGGCCGGCGAGGATGACATGATGGCCCAGCTTGGTGCTGCCGGCGACGCCCGCCTGGGCCACCACCAGACAGTGGTCACCCGTGGACACGTTGTGCGCAATCTGGACGAGGTTGTCGATTTTCGTGCCCTTGCCAATCACCGTCGGACCCAGCGCGCCCCGGTCGATGGTGACATTCGCGCCAATCTCCACGTCGTCGTGAATGACCACGTTGCCAATCTGCGGAACCTTGATGTGCCGGCCGCCTTCCTGCACATAGCCAAAGCCATCAGAGCCCACCACCGTGCCGGCGTGGATGCGCACGCGGTTTCCCAGCTCGGTGCGCGGATAGAGCGTCACGTTGTGAAAGATGGAACAGTCCTCGCCGATGGTGCATCCCTCATCCACGTAGTTGTTGCCGTGCAACACCGAGCGCGCGCCCACCTGCACGTGGTCGCACACGATGACGTGGGCTCCGATGCACGCCTCGGGGTGCACCTGGGCCTTGGGGGAAATGAGGGCCGAGGGATGGATGCCGCGCGGCGGCTGCGGCTCTGGATAAAACAGCGGCACCACTTTGGCAAACGCGGTGCGCGCGCTGGCCACGCGGATGAGCACCTTGCGCTCGGAGACGAAGGGCTTGTCGATGATGATGGCGCTGGCGGCGCTTTGCTCGGCGCGCTCGAAGAAGGTCTTGTTCTCCGCAAAGGTGAGGTCACCGGCGCGGGCGCGGTCGGCGGCTTGAAACCCGGTGAGGGGCATGGTGGGGTCGCCCACCACCGTGCCGCCCAAAAGGGCGGCGATGTCTCCCACGGTGTATCGCATGGCTAAAGCCTTCTAACGATGCGTCGGCGTTCAAACGCCGCGCGTGCTGATGATGGCGTTGCCCTCGCCGAGCACAACTACTTTCGGGTGCCAGGTGGTGGCAGCGCCCATGTCCATCCACGCAAAAGTCATTACCGTCAACCGGTCGCCCACGCTGCCGAGATGCGCCGTCGCGCCGTTGAGAATGATGGCCCGGCCGCCGTGCTCGCCTGGAATGGCATAGGTCTCAAAGCGGTTGCCATTGGCCAGATTGCCGCACAGCACCCGCTCATAGGGCAGCAGGCCGGCCGCCTTCATGAGTTCGGAGTCGATCGTCAGGCTGCCCTCGTAATTCACGTTGGAATCGGTGACCTGCGCGCGGTGAATCTTGGACTTGAGCAGGTGGACTTGCATCGTTGGTCGGTGCCTTGACTTGGCGAAGGCGCGCCAATATAAAGGCCGCGCAACCTAATTCAACCCCTACTTTTCGCGTCCATTAGGATACCTCTCATGAGCAGAAAAATTCGCTACGGCATGGTGGGCGGCGGTCGCGGGGCGTTCATCGGCGCCGTTCACCGTATTGCCGCCAACATGGATGGACAGATTGAGCTTAAGTGCGGCGCCTTCTCCAGCGATCCGGAGCGCAGCCGTGCCAGTGGCGCCGACCTTTTTCTGGATCCCGACCGGTGCTACGGCACATTCCAGGAGATGATCCGCGCCGAGGCCAAGCTGCCGGCCTCCCAGCGGATGGACTTTGTCGCCATCGTCACGCCAAACCATATGCACTTCCCACCGGCCAGGATGGCGCTGGAGAATGGCTTTCATGTGCTGAGCGACAAGCCCGCCACTTTCAACCTCGCCGAGGCCAAGGCGCTTGCCGCGCTGGTGAAAAAGACCGGCCTGCTCTATGGCCTAACCCACAACTACACCGGCTACCCGCTGGTGAAGGAAGCGCGCGACATGGTTCGCGCCGGCAAGCTGGGGAAAATCCGCAAGGTGGTGGTGGAGTATCCGCAGGGGTGGCTGGCGACGCGGCTCGAAGCCACGGGGCAGAAACAGGCCGGCTGGCGCACCGACCCCAAGCGCAGTGGCGCCGCGGGTTCCATGGGTGACATTGGCACCCACGCGGAGAATCTGGCGGAGTACGTCACCGGGCTGCATATCGAGGAATTGGCCGCCGACATCACAACCTTTGTGAAGGGCCGCAGGCTCGATGACGACGGCAACGTGCTGCTGCGCTTCAAGGGCGGCGCAAAGGGAGTGCTGCACTGCTCGCAAATCTCCGTGGGCGAGGAGAACAACATCAACCTGCGCGTGTACGGCGAGAAGGGTGGCATTGAGTGGCACCAGAGAGAGCCCAACTCGATGCTCGTGAAATGGCAGGACCAGCCCATGCAGGTGTACCGCACGGCCAACGGCTACCTCGGTGCGAACGCGAAGGCCGCCTCGCGCACGCCTCCGGCGCATCCGGAAGGCTATCTTGAGGCGTTTGCCAATCTGTACCGCAATTTTGCCAATGCCATCCGTGCGCACAACGACGGGCGCAAGCCGGCCAGGGACGATGTGGCCAACGACTATCCCAAGATTGAGGATGGTGTGCGTGGCATGGCGTTTATTGAAGCGGTGCTGAAGTCCTCCAAGGCGAACGCCAGGTGGACAAAGCTGGGGGTGTAGAGCCAACAAACCTCACTCTGGCAGACCAAGCCAAGCCAGCGGGAGCGATCCAAACTTGTACTGGCAGTTCACGCTGTGGATGTAGTCCAGCACATCCTTGTAGCAGGGTTGCCGAAACCAATCGTTTAGCACGTAAACGTATTCGACCCTCAGTCCAAGCCCAGCAACCAGTTTCTGGTATTGCTTCCTCTTGAAGTCGCAGGTCTGGAGCTTCTCATCCACGGAGCCTGCTACCTGTTGGTACTTCACCTCGATGATGAAGAGGGTTTCCCGCACGATGACCAGCAGAGCGTCATCCGGCAGCAACTGCTTCGAAATCTTGGGTTCCCAATCTACGTCTTCCTCTTCCAAATAATTGTAGAAATCGTGCTTCCGAAAACAGCGGGCGACCAGTTCGCCTTTGAAGTAAACGCCCTTGCCGGCCTTGCCCGGTATGGGCTTCACTTCGTAGCCCGGCTTTGCAGCAAGCAAGTTTTGGAAATCCACTTCCTGCTCAAAGTCCAGCCCCGTGAGAGTATTGGCACCGCCGACGCCGCCCTCTTTCATGCGAAGCGGTCTCCTTCCTTCTGATCGGCCTCCCACTTGAGCCGTTGAATCGAGAGCTTGGTATGCGACTCGTCGAGTTCGATGCCGACGCAGTGACGCTTGGTGCGGACCGCCGTAACAGCGGTGGTACCGCCGCCCAAGAATGGGTCTAGCACCAAGTCGCCCTCTTTGGTGGAAGCGAGGATGCATCGCTCAATCAGCGCAACTGGCTTCTGCGTGGGGTGTTTGCCTAAACTTTTTTCGGGGGGGGGGGGGGTAAAATCGCCAGACGGTTTTCATCTGTTTCCCTGTGACACTTTTCATTTCCTGGTAGTTGAAAAGGTGTTTGCTCTTCTCGTTCCTAGCGGTCCAGATGACCGTCTCGGTGGAATGGGTGAAGTAGCGGCAGGAGAGATTGGGCGGCGGGTTTGGCTTTTCCCAAGTGATGTCGTTCAGGATCTTGAAGCCGAGCTGCTGCATCGCATAGCCTATCGAGAGAATGACGTGGTGCGTGCCGCTGACCCAGATGGTGCCGTTGGGCTTGAGGACGCGTTGGCAGCGGCGGAGCCATTCGAGGTTGAATTCATGGTTGAGTTCTGGCCCGCGCGACTTGTCCCAGGCGCCCTTGTCCACCTTCACCATCTTCCCGCCGTGGCAAGTGATGCCGCCGTTGGAAAGGAAGTAGGGCGGGTCGGCAAAAATCATGTCGAAGCGCCCCCCGGGATACTCGGCGTAAATGGCATCGAGCAGTTCGAGGCAGTTGCCGTGGTAAAGCCAGACGCCGCAGGCGTCGTCGTGATAGACGAGATTGGGTGGTGAAGACGCGTCGTTGGGACTATCACCATCCGGATGAGCCGCAGGCTTCGCAGGAGCGGGGCGTGTGATGCGTCCGCGCTCACTGCGGCGAGTGGCTTTCTTCGGCACGAACGAGATCCATTGATCAGAAGGGCAGATCAGATCAAGTCGTCATTCTTGGCGGAGTCACACCTCAGCTTGCCACGAGGTTTCACTTCGCCATACTCGCGGCCCGTTCTACGGAAGTCGAAATGAGCACACTCAACTTCGCCATCATCGGCACCGGCGGCATCACGCTGCAAAACCACCTGCCCGGACTCGCGCTGTGCAAGGACGTGAAGGTCACGGCGCTGTGCGACGCCAATCCCGCCGCGCTCGAGGCCGCACGACAGCAGACCGGTGTCGCCATCACTTCCACGAAGTGGGAGGACATCATCGCGCGCGACGACGTGCATGCGGTGATCATCGCTACGCCCAATGTCTTTCATCCGCCCATCGCTATCACGGCCGCGCGCAGCGGCAAGCATGTGCTCTCCGAGAAGCCGCTCGCGCTCAACGCCGCCGATGCCCGTGCGATGGCCGCCGAGGCCGACCGCGCCAACGTGCGGCACATGACGGCCTTTACCTACCGCTTCGTGCCGGCGATGCGCTACCTGCATCACCTGATCCGGCGCGGCGATGCCGGGCGGATCTACCACTATCGCTCGTGTCGCCTGCAGGACTGGGGCACGCGCAGCGTCGGCTGGCGCATGCAGAAGAAGATGGCCGGCACCGGCGAGATCGGCGACATGCTCTCGCACCGGATTGATTTCGCGCGGCATCTTGTGAGCGAGTTCAATCGGCTTGTGTCGAGCCTTGTGAACCACACGCCCCTCCGCGACGGCCAGCCGAATGACACCGACGACTGGGTCGGCCTGCTCGCGGAGTTTCAGTGTGGCGCGACGGGCGTCATGGAAAGCAGCAAGCTCGCCAGCGGCGTCAACGAAAGCTGGCGCAGCCCCGACCGCGTGGAGATCAACGGCAGCGAGGCGAGCTTTAGCTTCACGACGGGCTGCTGGAACGAGCTTCAGATGGGCAAGCTTGGTGGGCCCGGCATGAAGGCACTGCCCATTCCGCGTGAGTTCTACGTGCTGCCCGGTTCGCCGCGCGACCCGGGCGTGGGCGATCCGCTCGTGAGTTTCCGCTACGATCAGGCCGTCGAGTTTGTGAACGCCATCCGCGAGCAGCGCCCCTGCTGCGTCACATTGCACGATGGCGCGCGGGCGCAGGCGGTGATTGATGCCGCAGTGACATCCGCCCAGACGCGCGGCTGGGTGGAACTGGGCGGCAGCGTGTGACGCGGGTCAGGTGCTGAACGCTTTCTTCAGGTACTCCAGACTTCGCGTGGCGATGGCCTCGGGGCCTTCCTCAAACTTGAACACCTCCACCGACACCACGCCCTCGTAGCCCACCTCGCGAAGGGCCGCGGCGATAGGCACAAAGTCCACCGCGCCAAATCCCGGCCCCTTCAGGTTCTCGTCGTTGGCGTGAAAGTAGGCAAATTTGCCACGGCTCTCGCGGATGATCTGCGGCACCGGCGCGCCCATGGAGCACATCGCCTTCACATCGAGGATGATTTGAAAGTGCGGGCTGCCAAACTGGCCAACGAAGCCGATGGCCTCGGTGTGGGTGTTGATGAAGTTGGTGTCAGCGGGCGAAAGCGGTTCGAGGCAAAGCACCACATCGCGTTCGGCCGCGTGGCCCACGGCCGCCTGAAACACCTCCGTGGCGCGCTGCCATCCCTGCAGGTAGGTGACGCCCTCCTCCAGATTGCGCTGGCGGGGCGACCCCACAACGATGGCGCGCCCGCCCAGGTCTGCGCAGAAGTCCACGAGGTGTTTGAGGTAGTCGCCGGTGCGCTGGCGCGTTGCGTTGTCGGGGCAGGTGAGGTGGAGTCCCTCCGTCTGCGCCAGCACCCAGTGGATGCCTGAGATGAAGATTCCGTGATGTGCCGCTTGCTCCCGCGCATGGCGCCGGGCCGCAGCGGAAACATCGGTGACCTGCCGGGCCATCGTGAATGGTGCAATCTCCAGGGCGTCATAGCCGGCGCGCGCGACGTAGGCCATCGTGTCGTCCAGCGACCAGTCCGCGAAGATCTCGTTGCAGATGGCGAATTTCATGGACGATTTGTAAGGTCCGCCGCCAGAGTGCGTCGAGCCTGCGATGAGACTTTTCTACACGGGCCCCGCGGTGAACACCGAGATGCTCGTGGTGATGCTGGAAAAACACGGCATCGCCGCCTCGCAGGCATTCGCCGGACCCTCGCTGCCCGGAGATGACGATTTAAGCCGCCCCGCCCACGTCTTCGTGCCCGAAACCGATTACGAACGCGCCCACCAGCTCTTCTACGCCCCGCGCGAGGACGAGCTTTAGCCTGCATCCCCATCCCAACCTCCAGTGGGGCAGGGGTGGACATCGGAAACGGGCGGGAGCGCCGCCCCGGTCACTTGCCAAAACACATCAGGTGCTTTTCGGTGCGCAGATAGATACGGCCATCCACGATGGCGGGCGTGGACATGACTCCCTCACCCATCTCGTTGCGGGCGACAACCTGCAGCGGCGCGCCGGCCTTGAAGACGGTGGCGATTCCGCTCTGGGAAATGGCGTAGATGTGGTCGCCTGCCGCCAGAAGGCTGGAGTAGTAGTCGCCCGTCGCGCCGAGTCGCTCGTCGCGAAAGAGGACGTTGCCCGATTTCGCATCGTAGCAGGTGACCATGCCGCCGCTTCGCACGGTGTAGAGGCGCCCCTGATGATGGAGCGGTGAGGCGATGTAGGGCAGGCTGCGGGTGTGCTTCCACACGATGTGGCTCTCGGAGAGATTGCCGCTGCCGCCCGGCCGGATGGCAAAGAGGGCGTTCTCTGCCTGCACAAACTGCTCGGCCATGCCTTCGTACTCAGCGCGGGTCACCGCCCCGTCCTTGTCGAGGTCAAATTGCGTGAAGCGGTCGCGGAAGGGGCCCGGCGGAAATTCTTCCTTGTCGAGCTTGCCGTCGCGATTCTTGTCCTGCTGCGCCATGAATTCCACAAAGGCAGGCACGACGATGCGGTCTCCCGCGTCACCGCCGATGTTCCAGCTGCCCACGAAGAGCAGCCCGTTTCCCGCGGCGGGCGAGGCGTTGGCTACACGCGCCAGGCCCCGCGAGCTCCAGAGCACCTGGCCGTTTTCAGGGTGATAGGAGGTCACCCTGATGTTGCCATTGGCGATGATTTCCTCGCGGCCCTCGTTCTGCCAGAGGAACGGGGTTGAGAACCCGCGGCGATGCTCCGGTCTCGGCGTCTTCCAAACTTGGCGGCCGGTGCGCTTGTCCACCGCCAGCAGGAATGAATTGAGGTCGCCGTCGCACAACTGGATCACCCGGTCACCAGCAAGGATGGGCGAGCTTGAGGCGCCAAACTCCACGATGGGCGCGGGCAGCGGATGCCGCCAGAGTTCGCGGCCTTCGAAATCGTAGGCGAGCAGTCCGTACGATCCAAAGTACACGATGACCCGCTCGCCGTCGGTGCAGGCCGTGGGCGCGGCGGGATTGCTGATGCGGTGGGCCGCCTCGAGTTTTTCCGCGGGTGCGCTGCGGCTCCAGAGCAATTTGCCGGTGGATCGCCGTAACGCCAGCGTCACCAGCTTCTTGTCCTCCACACCGGTCAAAAAGAGATGGTCGCCCCAGATGACGGGAGAGGAATGTCCTGGCGGCAGTGCCGTGCTCCACAGCCGGTTGGTCTGCGGCCCGAAATGCACGGGGGCCGTCCCATTACCGACGGCGACGGCACTGGCGGAGGGGCCACGCAACTGCGGCCAGTTCGCCGCCTGTGCGTGCTGCGTGATGGCAAGGGCCACGACCCAGCGCAGCGCCCGCCATGCTGCAGTGCGCGGGCAGGTGTAAAATGCAGGGCGCAGTCGGGGGCATGGGGGAGTCATCACGGGCAGCAGAGTAGCCTGCGCCCGAAAATGCTCAACCCAAACCTCGCTGGCAACGCCGCTCAGGCGAGAATGGCCCGGATGGGGTGCTGCTCCTCGACGCCGGTGAGGCGCTGGTCAAGCCCCTGGAATTTGTAGCTGAATCGCCGGTGGTCAATTCCCAGGCAGTGCAGGATCGTGGCGTTGAGGTCGTTCAAGTGCACCGGGTCCTTCACGATGTTGTAGCTGAAATCGTCCGTCTGACCGTGCGTGGTGCCACCACGGATGCCGCCGCCGGCCATCCAGATGCAGTAGTTGCGCGGGTGATGGTCGCGCCCGTAATTCTCGCGCGTGAGCGTGCCCTGCGAATAGACCGTGCGGCCGAATTCACCGCCCCAGATCACCAGTGTATCCTCCAGCAGGCCGATGCGCTTTAAGTCCTCCAGCAGCGCGTGCACCGGCTGGTCGGTGGCCTTGCACTGGCGGGTGATGTCATTGGGCAGATTGCTGTGCTGATCCCAGCCTCGGTGGTTGATCTGCACCATGCGCACGCCACGCTCGGCCAGCCGCCGCGCCAATAGCGCGCAATAGGCGTAGCTGCCCGGGGTGCCCACCTCCGGGCCGTACATCTCGCGCGTCTCCTTCGGCTCCTTGGAAAGGTCGATCAGCTCCGGGACGCTGGTCTGCATGCGAAACGCCATTTCATACTGAGCGATGCGCGCCAGCGTCTCCGGGTCGCCCAGCCTCTGATGATTGAGCTCGTTGAGCTGATTGAGGCCATCAAGCATGTCGCGGCGTGTGGCACTGTCCACCCCGGGAGGATTCTTGATGTACAGAACCGGGTCGCCCTTGTCGCGCAGCACCACTCCGGAATGTTTGCTAGAGAGGAAGCCCGAACTCCACATGCGCGTGAAGAGCGCCTGACTGGGGTTGGGCACAAACGGGGTGAGCACCACGAAGCTGGGAAGGTCGCCGTTGACACTGCCCAGACCGTACGAAAGCCAGGAGCCCAGGCTCGCCTTGCCCGGCACTTCCGTGCCCGTCATCAGAAAGGTGCAGGCCGGATCGTGGTTGATGGCGTTGGTGTGCACCGAGCGGATGAGCGCGATGTCGTCGGTGTTCTTCGCGGTGTGGGGAAGCAGTTCACTCACCCACATCCCGCAGTCGCCGTGCTGCGAGAATTTGAACTTCGAGGGTGCCACCGGAAAGCGCTGCTGGCCGCTGGTCATCGTCGTCAGGCGCTGGCCCATCCGTATCGACGCAGGCAGTTCCTCATTGAAGTGCTTCACGAGTCCCGGCTTGTGGTCCCAGAGGTCGATCTGCGAGGGCGCGCCATTCATGTGCAGGTAGATCACACGCTTGGCCTTGGGGGCAAAGTGAGGCAACTCCGGCAGCGACGGGTGCACCGCCGAACCGTAATTGCGCCCGCCGCCCGTTGCGGCGCGCAGACCAGAGGGCATCATGGCCATGGTGAGCGCACCCATGCTCAGCCCGGCGCCGGCAAAGAACTGGCGTCGGGATTGGTGCAGTGCAATTTCTTGGAGGGGATTCATGGGCCTTAGTTCTTGGTCACCGTTTCGTCCAGGTTCAGGATCAGGTTCGCAATCATCGTGTACGCGGCCAGTTCCTGCGCTGGGAGTTCCGGCTTGGCGAGAGACTCGCCATACTTGAGCAGCTGCTCGGCAGCGGCCTTGTTCTGCGCGTAGCGCGCCAGCTGCCGATCGAGCGCCGCCTTCAAGATTGCCAACTCTGCGGGTGTGGGCGTGCGCGCTGTGGCGATGCGAAATCCCATCGCCAGCCGCCCTTCCGGCTGGGCACCGCCTTCGGTCAGCAGCCGCTGCGCCAGATTTCGCGCGGCCTCCATGTGCTGGATGTCGTTGAGAAGCTGCAACGCCTGCAGGGGCGTGTTGCTGCGGTCGCGTCGGGCGCAACTCTGCTCGCGGTTGGGGCCGTCAAACGTGGCCATGAAGGGCGGCGGGGCAGTGCGCTTGATGAAGGTGTAAAGACTGCGCCGGTACAGTGCCTCGCCGTGGTCCTGCACGTAATTGCGCGTGTTGCTGCTCTCAAATCCCACGGGCTCCCAGATGTTTTCCGGCTGATAGGGTTTGACACCCTTGCCGCCGAGTTTGGCCACGAGCAGCCCGCTGGTGAAGAGCGCGTTGTCGCGCAGCACTTCGGCATCGAGCCGGAAGCGAGGGCCGCGCGCGTAGAGGCGGTTGGCGGGATCGGCCGCGAGCGCCGAGGAGGTGACCCGCGAATCCTGCCGGTAGGTGGCGCTGGTGACGAGCAGGCGGATCAGCGCTTTGGTGTCCCAACCCGACGCGACAAAGTGCCGCGCCAGCCAGTCCAGCAGTTCGGGGTGAGAGGGCGCCTCGCCCTGCGAACCAAAGTCGCCGCTGGTTTTCACCAAGCCCATGCCGAAGAGTTGCTGCCAGTAACGGTTCACCGCCACACGCGCCGTGAGCGGATGTTTTTCAGACATCATCCAGCGGGCCAAATCCAGCCTCGTGGGGTTGTTCGTGCTGGGCAGGGGCGGAAACACCGCAGGAACATTGCGGCCGACTTTTTCGCCAAGCTTGTTGTACTGGCCGCGCACATGCACAAACGTTTCGCGCGGCGCGGCCATTTCAGCCATCACCAAGGTGCTTGGTGCGGCCTTGTCCACTACGTCTCGCTTGTCCTGTGCATCCTTAAGCTGTGCCTTGGCCTGCGCGAGCACCGGCTGCGCAGCCGCATTGGCGACTTCGAGGTAGTGATCCAGCACGGTTTTCTGTTGCTCGGGGCTGCGCTTGGCTGCCGCGATTTTCAGAGCATTCTTGACGGGCGCGGGAAGGTCCTTGTTGTTTTTGATCTGTCGCTCCCATGCGGCCAGCGACCGCGCGGGGTCTTCCAACGGATTGGTGATGGTGGTGATGCCGGCCTTGTCCCACGAGGCAGTGCCTCCGAATTGCGTGAAGGCCATTCCGTCAATTTTCGTTCCGGCGGCCAGACCCAGCTTGCTGGCGGAGATTTCCAGACGCACCCATTCGCCAACCTTGGGGAGGGGGCCCATCTGAAGTTTCTGCGTGGTGCCCTTCTGGCCATACGGGATGGCGTCGGCATCGCCCCAGTTGCCGCGGTGGTTCCAGCCGCCGATGTGGAATTGCAGCATCACGGCTTTGGGGGGATTGATGAGGTCCAGAAAAACGTACGCAAAGAGCTGGTCATTGGCGCCCACGACCAGCGGCTGGGTTGCGCTGGTGAAGAAATCCTGAGCCACCCCCGCGGCGGTTCGCTGGATGAATTTGCTTCCGGAGAGAGGCTTTAGGCCCGCGCCGGCCTCGGCAAACTTGAGCGGCTGAGTGTTGGGGTTCACGGCACCCTTGGCGCCAGCGGGGAATTCGTCGTCCACCCACACGCGCTCCACGGGATCAGGCTTCGCATCGGGCGCCACCACGGGCTCGGCATATTTGATGGTGGCGATCGCCGCCGCGAGCTGCTGTCGGGCGGCGGCTATCTTCTTGTCCAGCTCCTCCAGCTGCTGCTTCTGGTCGGGCGTGGCGAGTTTAAGAACCGGCGGAGTGAGGAGGATGTTGCCGTCCATCGCGGGATCGGCGGTGCTGTGGAAGAAAGAGAAGAGCGAGTAGAATTCCTTCTGCGAAATGGGGTCAAACTTGTGGTCGTGGCAGACGGCACAGCCCGCCGTCAGGCCCATCCACACGGCGACCGTTGTGTCGGTGCGATCCACCGCGTACCGGAAGACGAATTCCTCGTTGATGGATCCGCCCTCGCTCGTGGTGACATTGCAGCGGTTGAAGCCCGACGCCACAATCTGATCGGTGGTGGCATTGGGCAGCAGGTCGCCAGCGATCTGCCATGTGGAAAATTGGTCGAAGGGCAGGTTCTGGTTGTATGCCTGAACGACCCAATCGCGATACGGCCAGATGGATCGCTCGTTGTCCAGATGCAGCCCGTGCGTGTCGCCGTAGCGGGCAAGGTCGAGCCAAAAACGGGCCATGTGCTCGCCATAGCGGGGCGACTTCAGCAGGCGGTCCACCGCCTTTTCGTAAGCGTCGGGCGCAGCGTCGGCCAGGAATGCGTCGAGTTCAGCCAGTGTGGGCGGCAAGCCGGTAAGGTCGAAGCTCACGCGGCGCAGCAGGGTGGGCTTGTCGGCTTCGGCTGCGCTTGAGAGTTTCTGTGATTCGATGCGTGCGGCAATGAACTGGTCCACCGGATTGCGCGCCCAGCGGGACTGGGCCACTACCGGCGGCGCGGGATTTGCCGGCGCAATGAACGCCCAGTGGGACTGATACGGGGCGCCTTCTTCGATCCAGCGCTTGATCACTGCCACCTGTGCGGCCGAGAGCGCCACGCCATGTTCGGGCGGCGGCATCTGCTCGCGCTTGTCGGTGTGGGTGATGCGCTTAAAGAGTTCGCTCTGCGCCGGATTCTTGGGTGTGATGACGCGTCGCCCGCCCTCACGAGCGGAGTAGATGCCTTCCTTCTCGTCCAGACGCAGTTTTCCCTTTCGCTTCTGCTCGTCGGGGCCGTGGCAGGCAAAGCAGTGGTTGGAGAGAATGGGACGCACCTCGCGGGCGAAATCCACCAGAGCCGCGCCTCGCGCAGGTGCATTCTGCAGCGCGACCAGGCACAGCCACACCCAAAGCGTCCGTTTCGGCAATGTCATCGTTGTCTAGGCTAGGAATCCAGCAGGGAGCATACAAGCCCGGAGTTTTTGACTGGCGCCTTCGAACGCCGATTCACCTCCATGGCGCTATTGTGCCGCGGCGAACAAGCTGGCACGCTCACCATTGTCGGATGAATCCTTCGGAACGTGCCATGGCCTTGGCCGCTTCGCCGAGGCGTTCGCGGCGCGAGCTTCTTCGCGTCGGCTCGCTGGGCTTGTTGGGACTGTCTTGGGCGGGCCTCTTGCGCGGTCAGGCGGCCGCGCCGTCAAAGAGCGATGGATTTGGCCGCGCCAAGCGTTGCATCCTGCTTTTCATGTGGGGTGGCCCGGCGCATCAGGACACTTGGGACTTGAAGCCCGACGCGCCGCGCGAATTTCGTGGGGAATTCCGGCCCATTCCCACGGCCGTGCCGGGCATCCATATTTGCGAACACTTTCCAAAGCTCGCCCGCCAAATGAGCCGGCTGTGTCTGGTGCGGTCGATGACGCATGACAACGGCGACCACACGGCGGCCACCAGTTATCTGCTCACCGGCCAGCCGCCGGTGCGTGGCGGCGCGCTGCGCGAGCAATGGCCCCACATGGGCTCGGTGCTGGCGCAACTGGGCCGTGGCCGCGGCGCTCTGCCCCCTTTCGTTTCAATGCGGCCCAAGCTGGAGAATGACGTGCCTCGGTTTGTGGAGGAGAGCCAGGGCCAGTTTGCCGGCTGGCTGGGCGCCGCGCATGATCCCATGACCATTGATGCCGACCCCAGCCGCGCCGGCTATCAGGTTGCGGAGCTTGCGCTGCAGCCGGAGCTGAGCCTGCGCCGTCTGGCCGGACGACGCGACCTCCGCGACGCGCTCGACCGGCGTCTGGCACACGCCGCCCCCGCCTTCGCGTCGCAGGACTCCCATTCGCGACGCGCCTACGAACTTTTAAGCGCCGCCGCCAGTGAGCGCGGCGCGTTCAATCTGGAGGAAGAGCCGCTGCGTTTGCGCGAGCGCTACGGGCTGCACCCGCACGGCCAGTCTGTGCTGCAAGCCCGGCGGCTCGTGGAGCGCGGCGTTCCGTTGGTCACGGTCTTCTGGCCCAATGACGGCACCAAAAACGTGAGCGTGTACTGGGATACGCACAGCCGCAATTTTTCAGACCTCAAGACGCGCCTCATGCCGCCGGCCGATCAGGCTTTCAGTGCGCTGCTTGATGACCTGCACGAGCGCCGCATGCTTGAGGACACGCTCGTGATCTGGACGGGCGAATTTGGTCGCACGCCGCGCGTGGGCCAGCGATCCAGTGATGCCGGTGCCGGTGCCGACGGACGCGACCACTGGGGCGGCTGCTTCACCTCCGTGCTGGCCGGGGCGGGCGTCAAGGGCGGGTTTGTGTACGGCAGCAGCGACAAGACTGCGGCGTATCCCGCGGAGAATCCTGTCGCGCCGCGCGACCTCATCGCGACGGTGTACCATTTGATGGGCGTGCCCGAGGGACAGGTGCTGGCCGACATGGCAGGGCGCCCCCAGTTCGTGCGGCCCGGCAGCGCCCTGCGCGAATTGCTCGCCTAGCCGCGGGGTGTGGCGAGAAGGGCTTTTGCGTGACGGCGCGCCGCGTCGGACTTGCCGCCCAGCATGCGTGTGAGCTCCTCCACGCGCGCGTCCTCATTCAGCGCGTCGATGTGGGCGCTGGTGCGGCCCTCCTTCACACGTTTGGTCACGACAAAGTGAGTGTCGGCCGCCGCCGCCACCGGTGCCAAGTGGGTGATGCACAACACCTGCCGCTTGCGCCCGATCTGGCGCAGCTTGGCTCCCACGACATGCGCGGTTTCTCCGCCGACGTTGGCGTCCACCTCGTCGAACACGAGCACGGGACTCTCATCCTCGGCCGCCAGCACCGTTTTAAGCGCGAGCATCACCCGCGACATTTCACCGCTGGAAGCGATGGCGCGCAGCGGCCGCGCCGCCTCACCCGGGTTGGGTGCAAACTCAAACTCCACGCGATCGGTGCCCGTGAGCGTGGCGTCGGTGGGCTCCAAGGCGATGGCGAAGTGGCACTGCGCAAAGCCCAAATCGGCCAGCTGGCGTTGGACCGCCTTGGAGAGGCGGGGAATGAGCGTCCTGCGTCGTGCCGTCAAGGCTGCGCCGGACTCGTTGAGCCTCACCTCAATGGCGGCCAGCTCGCCATTGAGCCGCGCCAGTTCGGCGTCGCGCGATTCCAACGTAGCAAGACGGGCGCGGGCATCGTCGCCAAACGCAATCACCTCGCCCAGAGTGGTGCCGTACTTTCGTTTAAGCGACTGGATGAGGCTCAGGCGCGCGTCCAGTTCGGCGAAGCGGGCCGGGTCGATCTCCACCCGATCAGCGTAGCGGGAGAGTTCTTGGTGCAGCTCGCGCAACTGCGCGGCGGCCTGCTGCTGGCATGCAAGCAGCGGTGCTGCGCCAGCATCGTGTTGGGCAATCGCCTGCAACGCGCGGCCCAGTGCACCGGATTGGTCGAGCAGCGAGGGTTCGCGCCCATCGAGAATGCCCAAGGCTTCCTGCGCGAGTTCCAAAAGCCGTGCGGCATTACCGGCGCGCGCGTGCGCTTCCAGCAGAGCGGCCTCCTCGTCGGCCCGTAAACGGGCACCCTCAATCTCTTGGGCCTGATGGCGCAGCATATCCAGTTGCTGCGCGTAGGTGCGCTCATCCACGATGAGTGCGGCCTTGTCGTGCTCGTGGGCTTGCCGCTCTTGCAACAACGCAGCAAAGGCTGCACGCGTAGATTCCAACGAGCCAAACGCGTCGAGGATGGCGAGCTGCTTGGCGGGATGGAGCAGCGACTGGTGATCGTGCGGGCCGTGGATATCCACCAGCCGGTCGCCCAGCGCAGCGAGCGTTTGCAGTGTGGTCGGCGAGCCGTTGATGAACTGACGGTTGGCGCCTGCGGCAGAGAGGGTGCGCTTGAGCGTCAACAGTCCTCCGTCACAAGGTTCCAATCCATGTGCCTCGAGAAACGCGCCAAGCCAGGAACCCAACGCCCCAGCCTCCAGCGTGGCCTCCACGGCGCAATGATCGGCACCGGTGCGGATGAGCGTGCGGTCGGCGCGCTGGCCAAGCACGAGATTGAGCGCACCAATCAAGATGGACTTGCCCGCACCCGTTTCGCCGGTGATGACATTGCAGCCCGGGCGCAGCTCCAGGGTGAGGTCGGTGACGATCGCGAGGTTCTTTATCCGCAGCGTCGCAAGCATCGCAATAGATTGGCGCTCACTCTGCCGTGTCTGCTAGCGTCCCGCAAAAGAAAATCCCGATGGCATTCGCGTTCACTTTTCTCGGCACAGGCACGTCTCAGGGAGTTCCGGTCATCGGGGGTGAGTACCCGGCGGCGTTTCTGTCCAATTCCAAAAATCACCGCACCCGCTCATCCATCTATGTGGAGACCGACGCGGTGCGGCTTTTGGTGGACACGACGCCGGATCTGCGCACTCAAGCCCTACGCGAAGGCATCCGCCGCGTGGACGCGGTGCTCTTTACTCATTCGCACGCAGACCACGTGATGGGGCTAGATGACTGCCGCCGGTTCTGCGAGATGAACGGTCGGCCCATGCCCGTGTATGCCGATCCGCGCACGATGGCGGACCTGCGGCGCGTGTATGACTACGCGTTCGACCCAGGCCCCAAGCCACACGGCTACTTCGTGCCCGAGCCGCACAAAATCACCGGCGTGTTCACCGTGGGTGACCTGCAAGTCACGCCGCTGCCGCTTCCCCACGGGCGCATGGGATCCACGGGTTTCCTTTTCACGCAGGCGGGCGTCGCGCGCCTGGCCTACTGCAATGATTGCAAGGAGGTGCCTGCGCCGGTGGTGGAGTTGATCCGTGGAGTGGAAGTGGCCGTGCTTGACGCGCTACGTCCGCAGCCACACTGGACCCACATGAGTCTGGACGAAGCACTGACGGCCGCGCGGCGCATCCAAGCCGCTCGTACGTACCTGACTCACTTGACGCACTTCTACGACCACGACGCCAGCCAGGCCGAGTTGCCCGGCGGGGTGTGGCTGGCGTGGGATGGCCTGCGCGTGCAGGGCGGCTAGGGCAGGGCGGCGGTTCCCATTCTCACTACGCCACTACGCGCCCATCGCGTCCTCGAAGGAACCGGCGGCAATCGGAAAGCAGAGGTGGTCGCGCACGTAGGCGATTCCATCGGCGCTCGTGGCGTCGCCGTCGCGGTAGTTGCTCTCCGCCTCCACGATGAGCGGCGCGGAGGTCGCGTGCATTGCCTCGCAGTAGCGCTTGGGATAGCCGATGTGGATCAGCGTCTCCGCATAGCGCGTCAGATTCAAGTCGCCCGTGGCCAGATCGGTGAACTGCATCGCACGGCGGCGCCAGTTGCCCTCCATCTTGCGCAACGGCACCCCGGCGTGAAGGGTGTAGTTCTTCACGTGACAGGCCATGACGCGGTCGCGAACGGCAGGGTGGGTGAAGCGCGTCTCCCAGTCCTCGCCCTCCCAGCAGTGCGAGGGGTCGGCGTTCACCGCCAGGCACTTGTCGCCATCGCAGAGTTCCACCAGCAATCCAAAGTCTTCCGCGCACGACGCGGCCGTGCCCGGATGGATTTCATGCGCGAGATAAATCCCAAGCTGGTTGGCGTGCTCGCGCAGCCGACGGGTCTTTCCCGCAAAACGCTCCCGGCCCTCCTTCATCAGGTCGTAGCCCGGCCCCGCCCAGAATCCCCACGGATAGCCGGTGGCCAGTTCCCATCCGAAGGCGACGCCCCAGAACATGGGCATCACTTTCGCATCGAGCTCCGCCGCCAGATCCATCAGGCGCAGCAGATAATCCTCGTACCACTTCTCCAGTTCCTTGGGGGACTTGGCCTGGTTGGGACCGTGGATGAAAGGATGGCCGCTCTTGGTGCCGCTCCACACGCTGGTGTGAACCCAGAAGGGACAGTGCGCGGAAATGCCGTCGAGGTGCAGGCCGTGCTTTTCAAACGCCTCGCGGATTTTTTTTGCCGGCTTGAACTTCGCGCCGTCGGAACCGTCAGCCTCAATCATGTAGTTCGAAGGCTGCGCGCCGCCCGCGCCGGACTTCTTGGCAAATGCCAGGAATTTGTCCAAGCCCTTGGGACCGTGCTGCGCGCCTTCGAGGCTGGAATGAAACGTCGATTTGGCCATGGTGACGGTTTTTGGTTCGATGGGTGCGGGATGAATACCGGGGAACCACGCCAAGGGCAAAACAAATTTGGTTGCCCTCTGAGGATTGGCAGGGCCAGTGGGAGATGAAGCAAAATAGGAGCTACGGCTTGGATCGCGCAGCCTTGATCTTGGCGCGCTCGGCTTCAGCGTTGATGCGGATCCACGAATGCCAGCCCTTCTCGAACATGGCGACACCGCTGGGCCACTTGGAATTGAGCGTGACGGCAAACGCTGCTTCCGGGGGTGTTGACGATACCTGACTGCGGTGCACGGCTTCGGCCATGATTTCCTGCGGCCAGTTGACCCCCGCGCGCTCGCCCGACTTGATAAAGAAATCAAACACCGACCAGCCGATGTCGTAGCCCATGCCGATGTCGCCGCCGAACATTTTTTCCCACACCTTGTAATCGTCAGAGATCAGATACTTGGTCATGTCGGGAAGCTTGCCCTCGGATCGAAGCTGATCGAGCTTGAGCCAGCGCATCTGCTGATCGCGCCCCACGGGCAGGAGCTCTCCGGTCTGCGAATTCTGCTTGAGCCATGCCGGTGCCTCGCCCAGCCAGTCGGCGCTGCCTTCGATCATCCAAAAAGGCAGCTGGCCAAACATGGCATCCATGATGGCGTGGCAGCCTTCGTGTTGCATGGTGGGAAGAAGCCGCCAGGCCGCCTCCTGCCGCCACGTGACGATCTCCTTTCCGCGCGGGCTGAAGTAGCCCAGCATGCGCTTGTCGATTTGCTTGTTGTACTTCTGCACGGAGTACTTCTCGTAGTCCTCAAAGCGGCCGAACACGCGGTAGCGGATGACAAAGGCGCTGGGGACTCGCTGGCGAAACGCCTGTTGATGGGCCGAGACGAGATTGGTGAGCCCGTAGTTCACCGCGTAAATCATCTCGGGCTTGAGATCATAATCATGCACGGCAAACTTGGCCAGTCCCGTGCCTCGAAAGTCTTCGCCCCGCAACATCTCACGGGTGATTTCAGCCGCCTCTACCGGCCTCCCCAATCCCAGTTGAAGCAACGCCAGTGCAAGGCAGAAGAAAACCTGCTCAAAACGCTTGCGGGGTGACATGAGTCGATTCAATCCTCTGGGCCGAACATCGCGCAGAAGGACGCGGGTGTAAAGGCTATAGAGGCCCATGCCGCAGAGGTCCGCTCGTCGCAATGCAATCCTCATGGAGACTTTTTACGATACGCACGCGCATCTAACCTCGCCGGACTTTGCCAACGATCTTCCTCAGGTGCTGGAACGCGCTGAGGCGTCCGGCGTCCGCCGGGTGGTGGTCATCGGCACCGACCTTGAGAGCAGCCGCCATGCGATCGAGTTAAGCGAAGCCCATGAGTCGTTGTATGCCGTCGTGGGATGGCATCCCAATGATCTGGGCGAAGCCCCCGACGATGTGCGCGCCTCACTGCGGCCGCTTTGTGATCATAGGAAGGTCGTCGCTCTGGGGGAAACCGGACTGGACCACCATCGCATGCCCAGCACGCGCGGCGGTAGCGCGGCCGACGATGCCTGTTTGAAGGATCGGCAGGAGCGCGTCTTTCGCCAGCACCTGGAACTGGCGTGCGAAATGGGCCTCAACTGCGTGATTCACCAGCGCGACGCGTTGCGGCCGACGCTGGACATACTCGCCGAGTATCAGGGCCGCGTGCGTGGCCAGCTTCACTGCTTCGTGGACGGACCTGAAGACATGCAGCGCGTGCTCTCCTTGGGTTCGCTCGTGAGTTTCACGGGGGTGGCGACCTTCAAGAACGCCGCGCTCGTGAGGGAGACGGCGGCCGCCGTGCCGCTGGGGAGTTTCATGCTGGAAACCGACTGCCCCTATCTGGCGCCCGCGCCCCACCGGGGCAAACGCTGCGAGCCCGCGCACGTGCGTCTTATCGCCGAGGCGCTCGCACAAGCCCGCCAATGCACGGTGAGCGAACTCTCGCAGGGCACCTGCGCCGCTGCTCATGGATTTTTTCGTGGATGGTCCTGAAGCGCCATCAGTGCCGATGCCACCGCCTTAGGCGTCATGCCGACAATCAGAACCACTTTGCGGCGGGCCGTATGGCCGCGTGCGATCACCACCGCGTGGCGCGGACAATCCAGCCACTCCGTCAAGCATCGCACCAAGGCGAGGTTGGCTGCATGCTCCACAGGCGGTGCTGTAACTTTGATCTTCAGAGCATCGCCGCGAACCATGGCCACGGTGTTGCGCGAGGCGCGCGGCTGCAGCCACACCGTGATCGAGGCGCCGAGAGGATGACCTGTCACCCAGCTCTCCATGACATCAGCGCCAGACCAAGTGGAAGATTCGGTTCATCCGTTCCGGAGTCAGCAGCAGCGTGAGTCCGTAGGCCAGAAGGAGGCCTGCCGCAGGCGCAAAGTCGATGCGGTTCCAGCGCAGCGGCAGCCAGCGTAGCGGCCTCAGAAGCTGGGTTCCCGCCACCTCGATGTTCTTCCAGAACGCGAATCCGCCGAAATAAATGTAGGTCGAGAGCAGATGCAGCCCCAGCACGGCCATGGCCAGCCACGCAACCGGACGAAGACCCGTAAGCGCGGTCGCGCAACCGATGCGGACCAGCTTGGCATCGGAAGTTGGCGCGGGCAGCACGTCGAGCCGACGGAACCACCACGCCAGCCCCCACTGCGCCGCAACGGCCAGTGCGAGTATCAGCAGGGCCAGCAGCCAAACGGGAAGCCGATGAAGCCAGCCAAACTGTGCGGCCAGCCTCTGGTTCCAGAGGCGGGCTTCGGAGGTCGCGGGTTGGATTGCTAAAACCAACACCAGGCAGAATCCGAAGGGCACGAGCCATTGCACGAAGCTGGCGATGGAGAATGCCAGCTGCAATTCCAAGCTTGCCCACGGAAACACGAGTGAGAGGCGGGCCTCGTCACCGGGATGAAACTGCGCCAGCGACAGGCGCGCCTCCCAGCCGGTGTGCGGGATGGCCTGCTGGTAAAACACGGCGCGCAGAATCAACAGCACCGCGAGCAATCCCAGCAGGAACGCCCAGCGCCCCATGCGCCAGCCCAGATGACTCTGGCGCGAGGTGGAGCGCCGCGCTGTGCCCGAGGATCCTTGGGAAGTCTGTGCGCGCCACATGGCCCAAAGCAGCAGCGCGGCGAGATTGAGAGTCCAGTGTAAAAAGCCCATGGCCCCGATGCCACAGGGGCTACAGCATTTTGAGGAGGGTGTCAGCCATTTCTGAAGGGGTGGCGGCGACACCAATGCCCGCCTTGCGAAATGCGGCCATCTTGGCTTCCGCCGTCCCTTTGCCCCCGCTGACAATGGCGCCGGCGTGTCCCATGCGGCGTCCGGGCGGGGCGGTCGCCCCTGCGATGAATCCCGCGACAGGCTTGGTGCCGTGCCGTGCAATCCATGCGGCGGCCTCCTCCTCGGCACTGCCGCCGATCTCGCCAATCATGATGATCGCCTTCGTTTCGGGATCGGCCATGAAGAGCTTGATGACATCCAGATGCGACGTGCCGTTGACCGGGTCGCCGCCGATGCCCACGCAGGTGCTCTGACCCACCCCGCGTGTGGTGAGCTGCCACACCGCCTCGTAGGTGAGTGTGCCGCTTCGCGAGACCACGCCGATGCCCCCGCGTTTGTGGATGTACCCCGGTGCGATCCCGATCCGGCACCCGCCGTGGGAATCCTTTCCCTCGCCGGGCGTGACGATGCCCGGACAATTGGGCCCGATGAGCCGGGTCTTTTTGCCTTCCATCGCGCGCCTGACCCTCACCATGTCGTTGACCGGGATG
>SXGT01187993.1_pt1 | contig 56896 bp, 27 predicted proteins | sample 3176221 | NCBI WGS metagenome assembly SXGT01 (sample SAMN11356862, study PRJNA531348) | freshwater metagenome | isolation source: freshwater sample F1-120 | place: China: Fuxian Lake, Yuxi | collected 2017-12-25 | reverse complement strand
TACTACGCCGGGCCGGCCAAGACGCCCGCGGGGATGCCCTCGGGCTCATTCGGACCCACCACCGCCGAGCGGATGGACCCGTACGTAGACCTGTTCCAGTCGCTGGGGGGCTCGATGGTGATGCTGGCCAAGGGCAACCGGACACAAGCCGTCACGGACGCCTGCAAGCGCCATGGGGGCTTCTATCTCGGCAGCATCGGCGGCCCCGCGGCGATCCTGGCGGCCGAGAGCATCAAGAAGGTCGAGGTGTTGGACTTCAAAGACCTGGGGATGGAGGCGATCTGGCGGGTGGAGGTGCAGGACTTCCCCGCCTTCATCCTGGTGGACGACAAGGGGAACGACTTCTTCCGCCAGCTCAAGTAGCGCCGGCGGGCCGCGCTGCGACGGCCACAGGCCCCCCGATCGGCCTACCTAGAGGCCGCCGGCAAGCGCCCTTCCCTCCGAGGGGGCGTGACCTCTCCCGTACCGAACGCGGGCGGGGGCTCAGACCCCCGAGGTACCCGGTGGCCGAGACCGAAGCGTGCTCGGGGCGGCAGGTTGGGCTAGGATTCGCCCGCACCGAGGAGCTCTCATGCGCCCGCCGATCCCAATTGTCCTCCCCGTCAGCCTTGTCCTCCTTGTCCTCCCGCTCGTCGCCTGTTCATCGGGCTCGAGCTCTGGCGGTCCAGACGCCACCGGGGGTGGCAGTGACTTGCCGCTCGCCACGAGAGACGAGGGCTCCACCCCTGACATCGACGAACCCGCCGACCTCGAGAGCGGCCCGTTGGACCTGGTCGCCCCAGACGTGGGCGAGGACCTGCGGCCCGTGCTGCCCTCCGGAGACACCGAGGTGACATTCGGTGTCGTCAGCGGGCCGTGCGCCATATTGGCGGACGATGTGCTCGACCCGTCGCCCAGCTTTCACGTGCAGACCTACACGTTCGACGCGGCCTTCGACCCGGCCGCCCTCGTGCCGCTGGCCCAGAAGCGCCTCTCCAGCCAGGGCGCCGGAGGGAGCTCCAAGTGCAGCGAAGCGATGAGCATGCAGACGCTTGCGGACTGCGCGGGGTTCGTCCCGCTCAAGGCAGAGCTGGATATCCTGTTCGACGTCGAGGGTCAGACCACCGACTGGCTGGCGCAGGCCGGCGAGGTCAGGGTGGGAGTCTCGGTGTCGCGAGCCTATCAAGGGCCCACCGACGACGAGTACACGGTAGAAGACGCTACGACGCTGCTGAAGAAGAAGCTGGGCGGGATCGCAGAGAGCACCGCGAATGTCTCAGACGAGGACGCCTGGGCCAAACAGTACCTGCACATCTGGACCCTCCAGCCGACTTGGGTGCCAACTCTGAAGGAGGCGTGGGATGCGCTGGACCCGGCCTTGCGCGGCGACACGGTCGTCGTGGTCACGGTCGAGGTGGGCAGCGGGCTCATCACGCCTGACGACTGCCAGTGAAACGGCCGCGGGCGACCAAAGCTGCTGGGACGCCCACCCCCCACCTCCTCGGCACGCGCAAACCCTCGTGCGCCACTCCGTCGGGCAACCAGTCAGCAGTTGCCCCCGGCGGCATGCCGTACGGACGCGAGCCGCAGCCTCACGCAGCCGTTGAGCCGACGCCGACAGTCCGCTATTGTGCGGGTGCGGCTCGCCGAAGGTAGGTGCCGTGAACAACCTCGTCCCCCCCGAGGCCATAGTCATGTCTCCCATTCGCCTGGCCCTTCTGCCTTTCACGGCGGGGTTATGTCTTCTAGCGTGCGCACCCGAACCTGTTGCCGATGTCGGGTCAGACGCTTCCACGCCATCAGGCCCGCGCGACACGGGCACGCCGTGGAGCGCAGATGGTCAACTCACTTGCGGTGATGGGATCTGCGCCGTGGGAGAGGTGTGTCCCGCGGACTGCGAGCCGCCCTGCGAGGGTCCGGGCTGCCCATGCGACCCGCCGTGCCCCCCTGACGACGAGTGCGGAAACGGCGTCTGTAGCGCGACCGAGTCTCCCATCAGCTGTCCGGCAGACTGCGCGGAGGAGGCTGCGTGCGGCGACGGTGCCTGTAACGGCGACGAGGGCTCGGCCACCTGTCCTGCCGACTGCGGCGCAGCCTGCGGCGACGGCGTCTGCAACGGCGACGAGCTCACGGCCACCTGCCCCGCGGACTGCGGCGCCCAGTGTGACGACGGCGTGTGCAACGCCGACGAGACCTCCGCCACCTGTCCAGACGACTGCGGCGCGGCCTGCGGCGACTTGACCTGCAACGCCGACGAGACCACAGCCACCTGCCCCGCGGACTGCGGCGCCAAGTGTGACGACGGCGTCTGCAACGCCGACGAGACCACAGCCACCTGCCCCGCGGACTGCGGCGCCAAGTGTGACGACGGCGTCTGCAACGCCGACGAGACCTCTGCCACCTGTCCGGACGACTGCGGCGCGGCCTGCGGCGACGCTGCCTGCAACGCGGGCGAGTCCACTGCCACCTGCCCCGCGGACTGCGGCGCCCAATGTGACGACGGCGTCTGCAACGCTGACGAGACCTCCGCCACCTGCCCCGCAGACTGTGGGGCGCAGTGCGGTGACGGCGCTTGCAACGCCGCCGAGACCAGCGCCACCTGCGCCGCCGACTGCGGGGCCCAGTGCGGTGACGGCGCCTGCAACGCGGACGAGACCTCGGCCACCTGCCCGGACGACTGCGGCGCGGCGTGCAGCGACGGCGCCTGCAACGGCGACGAGACCTCGGCGACCTGTCCCAAGGATTGTGGCGCGGCGTGTGGCGACGGCGCCTGCAACGGCGACGAGTCCACCGCCGCCTGCCCCGCCGACTGCGGCTCGGAGTGCGGCGACGGGGCGTGCAGCGCGGACGAGGACACGAAGGGGTGCGCCGCGGACTGCGGAACCCGGTGCGGCGACACCGCCTGCAACGGACAGGAGACCACGGTCAGCTGCTGGGCGGACTGTGGCACCGACTGTAGCGACGGCGCGTGCAATGGCGCCGAGGACGCGCTGGGGTGCGGCGTCGACTGCGGCCCCTCCTGCGGCGATGGGGTGTGCGCTTCACCGGAGTCGTCGGCCACTTGCCCAGCCGACTGCCCCGCGCAGTGCTCGGACGGCACCTGTAGCGCTGGCGAGAGCACGGTGGCGTGCCCAGGCGACTGTGGGCGCCGCTGCGGTGACGGCGACTGTGCGAGCGGCGAGACCAACAAGTCGTGCCCCGCGGACTGCAGCGGCACCTGCGGCGATGGCGCCTGCAATCGAGCCGAGTCCGCTCAGACCTGCCCGGCCGACTGCAGCCGTCGCTGCGGTGACGGGAGTTGCCGGGCTCCGGAGACGCCCACCTCGTGCCCACTCGACTGCACGGGAACCTGTGGCGACGGCGTCTGCTTCGCCGAGTCCTCGGTGACCTGTCCGGCCGATTGCGGCGCGGTGTGCGGCGACGGGGCGTGCAACGCCCTCGAGACGGCCAAGTCCTGCGCCGTGGACTGCGCGGCGATGTGCGGTGACGCCACCTGCTCGCCGGGGGAAGACGTCTCGACGTGCGCGATCGACTGCGGCGGCCTCTGCGGCGACGGGATCTGCAACGGCGCCGAGAATTCTGCGCGCTGCGAGTCCGACTGCGGGGTCGCCTGCGGAGATGGGGTCTGCGGCTTCTTTGAGACGGCCGCCACCTGCCTCGGGGACTGCGGCGCGTTGTGCGGCGACTACTACTGCTCCGCCACCGAGAGCAGCGCGAGCTGCCCGGGCGACTGCGCCACGAAGTGTGGCGACGGAGCATGCTCCACGATCGAGTCGGTGATCTCGTGCGCCACGGACTGCGGCAGTGTCTGTGGCGACGGCCACTGCAGCGAGGGCGAGTCCACGACCACCTGCCCGTCGGACTGCGGCTCCACGTGCAGCGACGGAGTCTGTGCCCTTAGCGAGAGCGCCTCCAACTGCACTCAAGACTGTGGCAGCCGCTGCGGCGACGGCTCCTGTGGTGTGGGTGAGAGCTCCGCCAACTGCCGGACAGACTGCGGCAATGTCTGCGGGGACGGCGTGTGCGCATTCGACGAGAAGAGCGGCCAATGTCCGGCGGACTGCGGTGAGCGGTGCGGTGACAACTTCTGTAACGGCACGGAGGACAGCGTGCGCTGCGTCCGAGACTGCAACAGCACGTGCGGTGACGCCGTCTGCAACGGCAGCGAGAACCCCGGGACCTGCTCCAGCGACTGCGGCAACGACTGCGGCGACGGCTACTGCAGCGGTAGCGAGTCCTCCATTGCTTGCCCCCTCGACTGTCCTCCCGTCTGCGGGGACGGCGCGTGCGGGGCGGACGAAGAGTGCCCGTTGGACTGCAGCGCCGGCTGCGGCGATGGGCTCTGCGCCGAGGGCGAGTCCCCGGCATGTTCGCAGGACTGCGGCAGCTGCGGCGACGGCGTCTGCGAGCTCGCCGAGGACGATGTGTGCATCACTGACTGCGGCGCTGGCTGTGGGGACGGCGCCTGCAACGGAGCCGAGAGCTCAGCCTCATGCGTGCTCGACTGCGCCGCGGTGTGCGGGGACGGGGTCTGTGTCGGCGACGAGAAGCGCTCGGACGGCGCCACTTGCCTCGAGGACTGCGGCTCGAGCTGCGGCGACGGGGTCTGTGATCCAACCCGCGAGACGACAGCCGGCTGCGCTGCCGACTGCCAGGTCACGTGCGGCGACACCGTCTGCGACGTCGATGAGGTCGGATGCGCCGCGGACTGCGGGATCTCCTGCGGGGACGGGGCGTGCAACGGCACCGAGCTGCCCCGGGATTGCGCCGTGGACTGCGGTGCGGCGTGCGGAGATGGGATCTGCAGCCCGGCGGAGCTCGGCGGATGTGTCGCGGATTGTGGGCAAGTCTGCGGCGACGGCGTGTGCGCGCCCGACGAGTCCACGGCGACGTGCGCCCGCGACTGCGGGGTGGTCTGCGGCGACGGCGCCTGCGAAACGGTCGAGCACGGGAAGTGCGCAGCGGACTGTGGGGCGTCGTGCGGAGACGGGACCTGCGCCGGCAAGGAGACCGCGGCCAACTGTGCGAAGGACTGCGGCCGAGTCTGCGGCGACGGGCGTTGCTCCGCCGGTGAGTCCGGCTGCCCGGCCGACTGCGGGGCCCTCTGTGGAGACGGCGTCTGCGAGGGGAACGAGACGAGCGCCTCGTGTCAGCTGGACTGCACGTCCGTCTGCGGCGACGCCTGCTGCGCGGTAGGCGAGGTGGGGGGCTGCCCCGCGGACTGCGGGACCGGATGCGGCGACGGGGTCTGCGGCCAGAAGGAGAGCGGTAAGACTTGCCCCGCCGATTGCCCCGCAGCGTGCAACGACGGCTACTGCAGCACGTCCGAGCTGGACTGCCCCGAGGACTGCGGGGGGATCTGCGGCGACTCACTCTGCGCCTCGCCCGGAGAGGACGGCCCCAGCTGCCCCGCGGATTGCGCCACGGGGTGTGGCGATGGGACCTGCGCCCCTGGGGAGGTGTGCGCCACCGACTGTGGAGCGTGGTGCGGTGACGGGAGCTGCGCGCCCGGAGAGTCAAGCAAGACGTGTGCTGCGGACTGCGCCGCGCTATGCGGCGATGGCGCGTGCGGTCCAGGCGAGCGGGAGAGCGGTTGCCTCCTGGACTGCGCTCACGGCTGCGGCAACGGGGAGTGCGTGGGGTCGGAGTCCAGCGGTTCCTGTGAGCGCGACTGCGGCGCGACGTGCGCGGACGGCGTCTGCGGGGAGGCCGAGTCTTGCGACGCCGACTGCCTCTCCGGGCCCTGACGGAGGCCTCCGGCTGGGATGCTCAGCGCCTGGTGCCGCCAAACCAGAAGCTCACCCCGAGGAACGCGCCGCCGAAGCCCATGAACAGGAGGATGCGCCAGATCGCGTCTACGTTGGCGAGGTCCATGCTCGTCAGCTTGCCGATCACCAGCACCAGCGTGCCGTAGCCGAGGGATCGGAGCAGGCCGCTGTCTCGCGCCAGTCCTGGCACCAAGACCAAGAGGCCCAGGGCCCCCCAGGTCAGGGTGAGCGCGGCGCCTGCTCGGCCGGCCGCGACGAACTCATGCCCGAGCAGGACGAGCAACGCGACCCACAACGAAGCCCCGAACGCACGACGCTCCCACGCCGGCAGCGCGCTCAAGACCGCGAGGGCCCCCGCTGCAGTGAGGAGCGCGAAGCTCACGAGCGCGGGGCCGTTGGTGAACGGCGGGCGAGCCCCGCGCTCCAGGAGGAACACCAACGCGGCGGCCGCCACAGCGAGCACCAGCGCTCCGAGGGCCCGGGTCGCGCCAGCGAGCTGCGGCTCGGCTCCGGCGATCCCCAGCACCAGGGCGCCGAGCCCGAGCCCACCCACGACGAGCGGTCCGAGGGCGCCGTCGAAGAGATAGAACGCGGCCACAGTGAGGAGTAACAGCGCGCCGGCGGTGGTCTCGAGCGCGCGCGAAGGCAGCCTCGATGTGGGACGGTCGTACGCGCTCACGGCGGCCTCGAGCAGCCCCGCGGCACCGATGACGCCCCCCGCCAACAGCGGTGACCCTTTGTGGAGACCCCATGCCCCGACGGCGAGCGCGCCCAAGGTGATGGAGAGGTGCAGCGTTGCTGTGCCCGCAACGGCAAAGGCGGTCGCGAACCAGGTGACGCCTACCGCCGCGAGCCGAATCGTCTCCGTCGCCGTCGACGACGCCGTCGTGAGCAGCGCGAGGGACCCGAACCCGGAGACCCAGAGAAGCTTCACCCAGCGGTGGTGACGCCCCAGGGCGGTGGCGCCGAGCATGACGAGCTGTGTCCAGATCACGGCGCCCGGTAACCACACACCGCCCTTGGAGAGGATCACCGGCGCCACCAGGGCGCCCGTCGTGGCGATCATCGCCACGGGCTCCGCCTGCGCCCGGGAGGCGAGGAGCCCTCCGATCGCCGTGGTCGCGGCGCACAATCCGTACGCCCCGCCGCTTGGCAGCAGGTCGTACAGCGCCACCGCCGCGTAGATCGTGGCGTACAACGCTACGACCCCGCCCCCAATGAGCCACTGCGCGAGGGCGCGGCGCTCGGGAGCGGCGGAGCCGTCTGCCCGGACTCGACGGCCATGGAGCCACGCGCCGAACGCCGCGAGCGCCACACCGAGACCCGCGCCGAACACCAGCCGCGCTCTCGGGGGGAACCAGCCGCGGTCCGCGGCGTAGTTGAACAGGAAGGCCAGGCCGATGAGCAGGAGCACCGTTCCGGCGCGATTCAGCAGGTTCTCTGTAGCTGGCTGTGAGGTCGACGCCGAGGGCAGCGACGGTGCCGCGATCGCGAGCGGGATGCGCCGCACCGCGGGCGCGCCCAACGCCCTGAGCTCATCCTCGAGAGCGACGACGCGGGCCTCCAGCGCGCTCAAGCGGTCGGAGAGCAACCGATTCGTGGGGTCGTCCATGCCGTCGAGCTTGGGCCGTTCCCCATGGGAACTCAATCGCGGCCCGTCGCTTCTGAGATCGGCCTCCTCGTACCACGCGCCCGTACGGGAAACGCCGGTGACAAGGCATGCACCGCGGCTACTCTTCCGCTATGCGCACACTGCACCCGCTCGAGCAGCTCCTGTCGCCGAAGTCCCGAGACGTCCGAATCGCCGTGGTCGGCGCCTCCAACGACCCGTCGAAGTACGGGAACATCATCTGCCGGAACCTGGCGGCGCATGGCTACACGGTCTTGCCCGTGCACCCGACGGAGTCCGAGATCGCTGGGTTGCCCGCTGTCCCGCGAGTGGCCGACCTCGCGCCGCCGGTCACGGTCGTCAATGTGGTCACGCCGCCTGCAGTGAGCCGGCGCATCGTGGCGGAGTGCGCCGCATCCGGCCACGACCGCCTGTGGTTCCAGCCGGGCAGCTTTGACGACGCGACCCTGGCCACGGCGCGCGCCGCTCGAACACCGGACGGGCGCGAGCTCGCGGTGGAAGACGAGGCCTGCATCATGGTCGTAGCGGCTCGCGTCCCCCGCCTGTGATACCGTGGCGCTCATGCGCCTACTCGCTCTCCTCTGCCTCCTTTGCGCCTGCTCCAGCCCCTCCGGCAACGGCAACTTAGATATCGGCACCTCGGGCGACGCGTCCGGGTTCCAGCCTATCGGGAGCGACACGTCCTCGAGCGACACCCCGGGTGCGGCGGCGCCCGACGCAGCGGGGCCCACGCCCCCCGAGGACGTGCCCTCCTCTGCGGATCTGGCCACCCCCGACGTGCCGGTTGCGGGCGAAGACACGAGCAAGCCGTCCGGAGTCGGGCAGCTCGCAGTGGATCCAGAGAGCTACACGTTCTCCTACATCTCACCCATGCCGGAGTCGCTGCTTCGCCAGGTCTCCATGTTCAACACGGGGACCGGGCCGCTCACGATCACCTCGGTCGGGCTGGTGCCCGGAGGGTCCACCGACTTCGTGGTGTCGCTGATCCCGCCGCTGCCCAAGGTGCTGCAGCCGGGTGACAGCGCGTTCACCCTCGTGGTGTTCAAGGAAGGCGCCGGCGGCACAGCCACGCTGCGGATCGGCAGCTCGGATCCCGAGCGCCCCACGGTGGACATTCCCCTCGCGTCGTTCCTCAAGGCCGATCTCAACGGCCCCGACCCCTGCGCCTCGCTCTCGCCCACCACGCTCGCGTTCGGCGCCGTCGAGCGCGGCGACACCAAGGTGCTCTCCACCACGCTCAAGAACTGCTCGTCGGAGACGCCGCTCTCGCTCAAGGACATCAAGCGGGGCACGTCGTTCTTCTTCCCGCTGACCCAGGAGATGCAGCTGGCGCCGGCGCCGGCACTCCCCACCGTGATCCCGCCGGGGGGCAGCTTGTCGATCCCCGTGTCTTACACGCCCAACCTCGCAGGGCCGGACATCGGCTTCTTCACCGTCGTCACGGACGATCCCGCCGAGCCGAACCTCAAGCTCGACGTCTCCGGCTTCGGCAAGGAGCCGCCGCCCGAAGAGCTCGGGCTCACCATCAAGCTCAGCTGGGACAGCGATCTCTGCGATGTAGACAGCCACTTCATTCAGCCCGGAGGGACGTTCTTCGACTGCGAGACGGACTGCTACTTCGGCAATCCCGCGCCTGAGTGGGGCACGCCCGGCAAGTGGCAGGACAACCCCTACCTCGACGTAGACGACGTGGACGGCTACGGGCCGGAGCACACCAACATCACGGAGCCCGTCCCCGGCACCTATCGGTTCGTGGTCCACTACTACGACGACTCCTACGAGGGCTCCTCGAGCACCGACACGAACGCCACCGTCGAGGTCTATAGCTATGGCCAGCTCCTGGCCACCTACGGACCCGTGCACCTCGACGTCACCAATCGTAACTGGGACGTGTTCGAGGTGACCTGGCCGTCGATGCAGCTCACGCCGCTCGGCAACACCTACATGACCACCACCACGGGAGGCTTCTGCTTCCCGAACTTCCCGTAGCTCGCCCCTTGGGGAGCGTCATGTCCCGAGCCTTGTTCCTGGTCGCCGTGGCGGCCTTGGCCTGCCAGGGAGAGGCGAGCGCGCCAAGCGCCGTGGCGCAGGGCAACGACATCGAGACGGACGGCGCAGCCCCTCCGCCCGACGTCCCCGTCACTCCAGGGCCCGGCGCAGACCTCAACGCGCCGGGCGACGTCCCGGCTGGGACAGGCTGCGCTGCCGATCCCGGGGCGTTCGGCTGCCCGTGCAGCGTAGACGAAGACTGCGCCGCCGGCCGCTGCGTCGACGTCGAGGGCGGGCGAATCTGTTCGCAAGACTGCGTCTCCGAGTGTCCGAGCGGCTTCGCGTGCGTCGGCGTGGTCTCGGGCAGCCAGGACCTCACCTATCTCTGTCTGCCGCGCTTCGTGAAGCTCTGCCAGCCGTGTGAGGAGCACCTCGACTGCCAGTCGAAGGGGGATGTGGGGCTCGCGGTCTGCCTCGACTACGGAGACGTCGGGAGCTTCTGCGGCGCCGCCTGTGGTGATTCGCCCTGCCCCGCAGGTCACACCTGCACCGACGTCGTCCTGGGCGACGGGACACCCACCAAGCAGTGCCGCCGCGACGACGGCGAGTGCGCCTGCAGCGCGCTCGGCAAGGCGCTGGGCATGACCACCACGTGCCGTTCGTCGAACGGACACGGCACTTGCGCGGGCTCGAGGACGTGCGCCGCGGACGGCCTCAGCGTGTGCAGCGCGCCGCTCCCCGCAGCGGAGACCTGCGATCAGGCCGACAATGACTGCGACAAGCTCGTGGACAACCTCGCGGTCAACGCCCCGTGCGCCGTGGAGAACGAGTTCGGGTCGTGCCCCGGCTCGGAGACCTGCGTGGGCGGCCTGGCCGTCTGCGTGGGCGCCCCGCCAGCGCCAGACCTCTGCGATGGCGTGGACAATGACTGCAACGGCTACACGGACGAGGGCCACCTCGACACGGACGGCGACGCGAAGGCCGACTGCTTCGATACCGACGATGACGGCGACGGCGTCTCGGACGTCCTGGATGTGTGCCCGCTGGTTCCGGACGCGGCCCAGCTCGACCTCGACAACGACGACGCTGGCGACGCGTGCGACGACGACGACGACAACGACGGCAGCCCTGACCACGACGACTGCGCGCCCAAGTCCAAGGAGGCCCACCCGGGCGCCAACGAGCTGTGCAACGGCGCGGACGACGACTGCAACGGCGAGACCGACGACGGCCTCTGCGACGACGGGATCGCGTGTACCGCGGATCTCTGCACGCCGGTGGAGGGCGTGTGCGATCACATCCCGAACGCCGCCGCGTGCGACGACCTGAGCCCGTGTACCAGCGACACCTGTACCCCCGCGGGCTGCGTCTCGCTCCCCGCTGGGACCGCGCCCTGCGACGACGGAGACGAGTGCACCACCGGGGACACCTGCGCAGTGGGCGTGTGCTTCGGGGTGCCCACGGGTGGCTGTTGCACCGTCAACGCGGACTGCAACGATCACAACCCGTGCACACAAGACGCTTGCGATACCAACGCTGGGAAGTGCTCACACGCCGAGCTGGCCGACCAGACCCCCTGTGACGCGGACGGGAGCGGCTGCACGGTCGGCGACGCGTGTCTCGTGGGCACCTGCGTCGCCGGACCGATCGCCGTGTGTCCAGCGGGAAGCGACCCCTGCGTCATCAAGGCCTGCCTCTCCACCGGGCCCGCGTCCTACAGCTGCCAGCCCGCGCCCGCGCCCACCGAGGTCAGCTGCGACGACGGGCAGTTCTGCACCACCGGCGACCACTGCGACGGCAAGGGCGGATGCACGGGCGGCGCCCCGCGGAGCTGCGTGGACTCCGTCGGACCGTGCGACATCGGGGCATGCGACGAGGCGAACGACGCGTGCGTCCCCACGCCAAAGCCCGAAGGCGCCTCGTGCAACGCGGACGACGACGCCTGTACGGTGGGTGATCGCTGCACCGGCGGGCTCTGCGTGCCGGGTGAGGCACCCGCGTGCGCCGGCCTGGAGAGCGAGTGCCTCACCGGCGTGTGCGAGAGCCTCGACGCCGTGTTCTTCGAGTGTGTGCAGGGCCCGAAGCCAATGGGGGCCCCGTGCGACGACGGGCAGTACTGCACCAGCGACGACGCTTGCGACGGCGAAGGGCTCTGCGCCGGGGGCGGCGCCACGCCCTGCGCGACGGGAGTCGGGAGCTGCCAGACCGCGTTCTGCGACGAGGGCTCGAAGGGTTGCCTCCCCCTAAAGCGACCCGACGGCTCCAGCTGCGACGACGGAGTGGCGTGCACCCTCACGGACAGCTGCACCAACGGCACCTGCGTGGGGACCGAGGACGCATGCGTGGAGGAGGCGCTCAGCGTCGGCCCCACCGGCGGCGCGGTCCCCTCGATCGCGCACCTCGGCTTCGGTCGCTACGCGGTGCAGTGGACTGCCTCGGGGGTCGGCGTGAACCAGCTGCGCCTGTCGGACGCGTGGGGGAGCCGTGAGAACGAGGAGCGGGCCTTGGCCACCGGCGCGGTGAGCACGCAGGGGCGCGTGGTCCTAGACGCCGGCGCCACCGGGACCCTGGCCACCCTGCACTACCTGGGCAAGCCGTCGTGCGCGGCCCCGGTGGGCGTGGGGTCGTGTTACTGCAACGGCACCCCAGGTGCCACCACGGCCAGCGCCCTGCACCTGTCGTCCACGCGCTACGATGGCCTCCCTCTGGCCAGCCAGGTCGCGCTGCCGTTCACGGTCTACGCCGATGGGTGCCCGAACCCCGCGGGCGCCATGAGCAGCCTTCACGGCGAGGTCCTGGCCTTTGGCGACGGGGGCTTTGCGGTGGTGGAAGCGCACGCGTTCAGCGCCACGCCTCAGGGCCAGGTCACCCCGGCCGCCAACGCCATCCGGTACGTCCCGACGGGGGCGGATCTCCAGCCGGGCGCCGAGGCGGTCCTGGTACCCGCCAGTCGCACAAAGCACCCGCACCGCTTCAGCGCACGCACCGCTGCGAACAACTCCGACTTCTTCGTAACCTGGGTCGACGACGCGGGGACGCGGGTCTACCTGAGGCGCTTCGACCGCACGGGCGCCCTTGGCGGCGAGTTCCTCGTCTTCGACGGGGGCAGCCGGGAGGTGTTGGACGTGCGCCTCGCTGCCCTGCCGGACGGGGGCGCCGTGATCGTAATGACGGTCTCTGCCGGGGATAGCAGCGGCAGCGGCGTGCTCGGCCAGCGCATCACCCCCGGGCTGGGCTTCGCCGGAGTGCAGTTCCGCGCCAACACCAACACGAACGGCGACCAACGGCTCGGAGACGTGGCGGCGTTCTCGACCGGGGGCTTCGTGGTGGTGTGGGAGGACGCCACCGGCGACGTCAACGGCTCCGCGGTGAAGGCACAGCGCTACGCGGCCGACGGCGCGGCGGTGGGGGCGGAGCAGCGCGTCAACACGGTGCTCACCGGCAACCAGGGCGCTCCGGGGGTGGCCGTGCTCGAGGCCGACCAGTGGGTGGTGGCGTTCACGGGCGCCGACGGCCTCCTCTGGTCGCGACGCTTCCTGGCTGACGGCTCGCCCGCGGTCGGCCGCCTCGAGGCGCGCGCGCACATCAAGGGCGCCGGGGACCAGGGCCTGCCGCGGGGGGCGGCGCTCACCGGGGGCAACGTCCTCGTCGCGTGGCAGACGCCGATCTTCGGCAAGCCCGGCACCGAGATCGCTGCCCGGCTCTTCTCGGCCACCGGCGCCAAGGTGGGCGACGAGCTCGCGGTGAACACGGTGTCCACGGGGGCCCAGACCGCCCCGGCGGTGGCGGCGGGAGCGTCGCGCTTCGCGATCGTGTGGGAGTCGGACCATGAGGGAGACGGCACCGGCATCTACGCGCGCCTCATGGACGGGACCGGAAAGCCGGTAACGGGCGAGGTGCACGTCAACACGAGCACGGCAGGGTCTCAGTCGGCGCCTGCCGTGGCGATCACGCCCGCCGGAACGGTCTTCGTGGCTTACGGGGGGCCCGCGGGGATCAAGGTGCAGCGCCTCTCGAAGGATGGGGCTCCGCTCGGATCCGAGCTCAGCGCGTCGGGCTCGGGAGCCGCCCCCGCGCTGGCCAAGGACGGCAACGACGACGTCCTCCTCGCGTGGGAGAGCGGCAGCGACGTCTACGTGCGTCGAGTCGGGGCGGCCACCCTGGGCGACAGCGCGCCGCTCAACAGCGGGGCAGCGGCCGGCCGAGTCGCGCTCGACGTCACCGGGGCGGGCCTCGTCGTTGCTTGCTGGCAGCGTCCCGATGGGAGCGGGGCCACGGACGTGGTGTGTCGCTACTTCGACCGGACCACGCTGCAGCCGCTCAGCGCCGAGCAGGTGCCCCACGCCCTCACCGCCGGCGCCCAAGGCGCGCCGCGGCTCGCCGCTCTGCCCACGGGGGATGTGGCCGTGACCTGGCAGAGCGCCGGGGTGGACGGGAGCGACACCGCGATCCAGCTGGTGCGGCTGGGGCTGGACGGCCTGCCTGCCTCGCCGAGGCTGGTGGTCAACCGCTTCTGGGCAGGAGAACAATCTGCGCCATTCGTGGTGCCCGTCTCCGGCGGCTCGGCCCTGGTCGGCTGGGAGTCTTCGGGTCAGGACGGCGACGCGGGCGGCGTGTACGTGAGGATCGTGCCCCCGCAATGAGCGTCGCGATCCACCAGGGTGACAACCTGGACGTACTCGCCTCGCTGCGGGACGCGTCCGTCGATCTCGTGTACATCGACCCGCCCTTCAATACGGGCGGCCGGCAGACCCGCGTGACTCAGGTCAACACCCTCGATCCCGAGGCCCACCGCGTAGGGTTCGGCGGCAAGACCTTCCGCCGCGAGATCATCGGGAGCCTCTCGTACCAAGACCGATTCCCCGACTACCTCGCTTTCCTCGGCCCTCGCCTTCGGGAGGCCGCGCGTGTCTTGCGTCCCACGGGAGCGCTGTTCGTGCACCTCGACTACCGCGAGGTGCACTACGTGAAGGTGTGGCTGGACGAGCTGCTCGGCCGCGACCGCTTCATGAACGAGCTGATCTGGGCCTATGACTACGGCGCCCGCTCACAGCGCCGCTGGTCGTGCAAGCACGACACGATCCTCTGGTACGTCATGGACCCGGAAAACTACACATTTCGCTACGAGGACATGGAGCGGATCCCCTACATGGCGCCCAAGCTGGTCGGTGAAGAGAAGGCCGAGAGGGGCAAGACCCCCACGGACACCTGGTGGCATACGATCGTGTCGCCGACCGGCAAGGAGAAGACCGGGTACCCCACCCAGAAACCGCTCGGGGTGGTGCGCCGCATCGTCCAGATCCACGCCCACCCTGGCGACACCGTGCTCGACTTCTTCGCCGGCAGCGGGACCACGGGCGAGGCCGCGGCGCTGCTCGATCGCCACGCGATCCTGGTCGACTCGAACCCGGAGGCGATCCAGGTGATGACACGCCGCCTCGCTCAGTGGGCACCGTCGCTGACCGTGTGGCCGACCCGCGAGGAGAAGCCCGCCGCGCTCCCGGAGACCTGAAGCTAGCCGGGGCTGCGGGGTGTGCTCGAGTTCCTCGAGCGCTATCCGGCCGCGGCGAGGCTTGCCGAGTCGGAGCCTGCGAGTATGGTGCCGCGCATGCGCTCTCGCCTCCTGCTCATCGCTTTACTCCCCCTCGCCTGTGCCGAAGACGACGTGCGTTTCGCTTCGGATAGCGGCGCGGCGGACGTCACGCCCAGCGGCGACTCCTCGCCGTCCACCGACAACGCCGCGCCCACAGGCGACGACACGCACGCCCAGCCGGAGGAAGACGCCAGCGCCGAGCCGCACCCTGCGTTGGTGGGCACCACGCCGGCGCCATGGTCCATACGCCCGGGAGTCGAGCTGGTCACGGCGATGGGCGTGGAGCCCGGCACGCGGGTCACGCTGTACGACGCGGAGGGCACGCGCCTCGTCTCCTTCCCTGCCGACGAGTATGGGAACGTGCACTTCGCCTACGTCTCGGCTGAGTACGCCGAGCTGGACCTCGAGAGCGCGGTGAGCGGGGCGCTCATGAAGTCCGGGCGGCCCCTGGCCCCGGGTGAGGGGTATGTCCTCCGCGACGACACGACAGACCCGCCTCGAGCCACCGCTCCGTTCCGGGTCCTGTCCACCACGGACCACCCGGACGCGGCCTTCTTCGAAGCCCAGAAGCTCAACGGCGTGCACTTCGGGATCACGGGCGTCGTAGGCGACGGAGACGTGAACGACGGCTTCAACTACATCGAGATGCGCGACGGCGTGAAGCTCTCGGCCATGGTGCGCCTCCCAGACCCCGCGCTGTGGGGCCCGGGGCCTTATCCGACCGTGGTGACCTACTCGGGCTACTCGCCCTCGCGGCACAGCTCCCCCGACCCCATCGCCGGCTTCGCCACTGTGCTCGGGTACGCGGCCGTCGGTGTGAACATGCGCGGCACCGGCTGCTCGGGCGGGGTCTTCGACGTGTTCTCTCCAGCGCAGCACGCAGACGGCTACGACATCATCGAAGCCGTAGCGCGGCAGCCTTGGGTGATGCACAACCACGTCGGGATGATCGGGGTGTCGTATCCCGGGATCTCACAGCTCTACGTGGCATATCTGAACCCGCCCAGCCTCGCCGCGATCACCCCGATGTCGGTGCTGCTCGACCCGTGGATCGTCCTCCGACCGGGAGGCATCTACAATGACGGGTTCACGCGCCAGTGGTTGTCCGAGCGCGACGAAGAGGCCGCGGCGGGTGGACAGAGCTGGACCGACCTCCGGATCGAGGACGGCGACACGATCTGCGCCGAACACCAGATCCTCCGGCACCAGAACTTCAAGTTCGAGGAGATGTTCAAGAGCCTCGAGTACTTCCCCGAGGCCGGGCTGCCGCGCTCGATCCAGCGCTTCGTCCACTCGATCGAGGCCCCGGTCTATCTCACGGGCGCGTTCCAGGATGAGCAGACCGGCCCGCAGTTCATGGACATGCTGGGCAACTTCACCGACGCCGCGGTGCGACGCTTCATCCTCTACAACGGCCGCCACGGGGACGCGCTGGCGCCCATGGTGGTCACGCGCTGGTACGAGTTCCTGGAGCTGTACGTCGCGAAGCGGGTCCCGCGCCTGCCGGAGTACATGCGCACGCTGGGCGCAGCGCAGCTGTCCGATGTGTTCGAGTCCCAGGGGCTCACGCTGGAGCCCGATCGCTTCGCAGAGTTCGCGGACGACGACTACCAGGGCGTGCTCGACGTCTACGAGGTGGAGCCCGAGGTGCGCGTGCTCTTCGAGAGCGGCGGCGGCGCTGAGCAGCCGGGCGCTCCCGTGCAGCGCTTCGAGGCAACTTGGGAGAGCTGGCCTCCCCCCGACGCCGACACTTTGCGCCTCCACCTCGGGGACGGGGAGCTGCTGGCGGATAGCCCGGCCACGGCGGGCAGCTCCACCTGGGTCCACGACCCGGACTCGGGGAAGAAGACGTTCTTCGGCCCCAAGGGCTACCAGTTCAGCGCCCGGCTCTGGGACATCGACTGGACGCGCTTCGCGGCCGACGGCGCCGCGCGCTTCACCACGCCCCCGCTGACGGAGCAGGTGGTCCTGGCGGGCCCCGCCTATCTCGAGGCGTATGTGTCGAGCGAGGCGACAGAGCTCCACCTCCAGGTGACGCTGTCCGAGGTGCGGCCGGATGGGCAGGAGGTCTTGCTGGGGACCGGCTGGCACCGCGTGGGGCACGACAAGGAGGACCCCGAGCTGAGCCAAGGCAACTTCGTGCTCTACACCTACGCGGAGCAAGACTTCAGCCCGCTGACGCCGAGTGAGCCGCGGAAGGTCCGAGTGCCGCTCCCGGGCTTCGGGCACGCGCTCCGAGCCGGGACGCGCCTCCGGGCCACGGTGTCTACGCCGGGCCGAGACCACGGCACCTGGGAGTTCACGAACCCGAGCTATGACGGGGCGCTGCCGAAGCACACGCTCGCGTGGGGCGGTGCCACGCCGTCGGCGCTGGTGTTGTCGACTGTGGCGCTATCGAACGTCCCGGCCGACTACCCCGCTTGCCCCGGCCTCCGGGGGCAAGCCTGCCGACCGGCGGAGTAGACCGGCGCGGCCCAGAAGCCCACGAGGGCTCACACCACGAGCTTGTGCCGGAACGCGTACGGGACCAGCTCTGCGGTGGTCTGAAGGTTCAGCTTCTCCTTGATGTTCCGGAAGTGAGTGCTGACCGTGCTCGCGCTGATGAACAGCTCGCGGGCGATGTCGTTGGTCTGTCGGCCTTCGGCGTGAAGCTGCAGGACCTGGAGCTCTCGAGCGCTGAGAAGTTCGTGCGGTTCACCTGAGGCCGCGCCGACGGCGAGCGCATCGGCCACGAGCTCGGTCAGGTAACGGCGCCCCTGATGGACTCGGCGGATAGCGTCGAGGAGCTCCGCGGTGGACCGGTCCTTGGAGAGATAACCCGCGGCGCCGGCTCGGATGAAGCGAGCGCCGTACTGCTCCTCTGGGTACATGGAGTGGATCAACACCGGGAGATCCGGTCGATCGCGGCGCAAACAGCGCAGGGCTTCGGCGCCCCCGCCGCCGGGCAGCGACACGTCCAGCACCACCACGTCGGTCTGATCGAGCGACGGATCGCTCAGGAGGCCCTGGACATCTGCGGCCTGCCCTGCACAGCCGAGCCCCGCGACCGCGGACAGGATGCGCGCCAGCCCTTCGCGTACGACGCTGTGGTCATCGGCGATGAACACCCGGATTGTCTTGGTCGCCTGCGTGAGCATGAAAAGACGCTAACACGCCGCTCTCCCCCCTCGAGCGCGCCTCGAAATTTTTCTAGGTGAAACTTCACCTCGCACCCGATGCCGCTGCCCCCCGCCTGGCGAGTACCGTGTGGAGGTGCCGCGACTCATTGCTGCATGTCGTGCGGGGTTGTTACTTTGAGCAGAATTCGAACTCTTACCGTCTATCTTGGCCTCCTCGGGGCCTGCGCCGGGGTGGATGCCCCCTCGACCGACGACGCGCTCGGCGCGGCGCCGATCGACACCAAAACGGGCGGTGGAGACATTCCGGCGACTGACGGAGCAGGCGGAGCGGACTCTCGGATCCCGGGCCCGTTCGACCCCGACGCGACTCCAACGGTCGACTTGGAGGCCCCCGTCGACGTCGATGGGCCCGTGGATGTCGAGACACCGGACGACACCACAGTTCCGCCAGACACCACAGTGCCGCCGGACACCACAGTGCCGCCGGACACCACAGTGCCCACAGACAGCGGGCCCCCCGCCGACGTCGAGGCCCCCGCGGATGTCGAGGCTCCCGTGGACGCCGAGGCTCCCGTGGACACCGAGGCGCCGGTAGACGCCGAGGCGCCGGTAGACGCCGAGGCGCCGGTAGACACTGAGACGCCGGTAGACACTGAGACGCCGGTAGACACTGAGACGCCCGTAGACGACGTGGAGCTCTCCGACGCGGCGCCCGGTCAGGACGTCGCGACGCCGGAGGACACCCTGGTCGAAGACACCGGCGAATCACCCGATGTGGGCCCGGTCCCCGACTGCGTGTTCGACCAGGACTGCCCGCTCGACCTCGATGGGTGTGTGCCCCAGGCCTGTGTGCTCGGCGCGTGCGAAGCCAAGGCCCTGGCAGGGCCCGCCTGTGACGACGGGGATCCCTGCACTGACGACACCTGCGCGCAGGGCAAGTGCGCGGCGAGCGCCAACACGGCACCTTGCGACGACGGCAACCCGTGCACCGGGGGAGATGCGTGCGCGCTGGGTGTTTGCCAAGGTGGCGTCCCGACCTGTGATTGCACCACGGACGCCGATTGCGCGAGCAAGGGGGACGACGACCTCTGCAATGGCACCTTGACCTGCGTGGGCGACGTTTGCGTCATCGCGCCCGGGACCTTTGTGGAGTGCGACACCTCGTCCGACACAGCCTGCCGGGTTACGCGGTGCGCTCCGGCGACTGGCGCCTGCGAGCAGGGCCCGGCGAAGGACCAGACGCCCTGCGAAGACGCCAACTTCTGCACCACGAACGACCGCTGCCTGGCGGGTGAATGCACGGGCACGCCGGCGCTCTGCTCCGACTCGAACCCCTGCACCGACGACGACTGCGACCCGGCCAGCGGTTGCACGAGCCAGTGGAACACCGCGCCGTGCAGCGACGGAAACGCCTGCACCGCCGGCGACGCGTGCTCGGGCGGCGCCTGCGTGCCCGGTCCGAACGACTGCGACTGTCAGAGTGACGCGGACTGCGCGCCCATGGACGACGCGGACGCCTGCACGCCCCCCTTGGTCTGCGACCTGGCGTCGGCGGTCCACCGGTGCGTGCCGAGCCCGATCCCCCAGCCCGTGTGCGATTCGTCCGGCGACACGCCGTGCATCGAGAACCGCTGCGACCCCGCTACCGGTGCCTGTACGTTCCTCGCGCGCGGTGAGGGGGCGACGTGCCACGACGGCTCGGCCTGCACGGACCGAGACACCTGCCAAGGCGGCTTCTGCGTGGGCGGGCCGCACATCTCCTGCGATGACCAGAACCCGTGTACGGACGACAGCTGTGATGACGCGACCGGGTGCCTCGCCCTGCCGAACACCTGGCTCTGCGACGACGGCGACGTCTGCACGATGTGGGACGTGTGCGTCGACTCCGCCTGCGTACCGGGCGCTGTCAATCACTGCGACGACGGAATCCCCTGCACGATCGACGCGTGCGGCGGGGGCGTCGGCTGCTCCAACGTGGCTGTCGACGCGCTCTGCGACGACAACAACCCGTGTACGGACGAGGTCTGTGACCCGCTCGCCGGCTGCGCCTATACCGCCAACGCAGCGCGAGTGGGGGCATGCGCGGCCAGCGCACCCGGTGCATGCGGCCTCGGAGAGTCCGTCTGCCAGGGCGGCGTCGCCCAGTGCCTGCCGGCTATCCCCGACCTCGGGAGCAAACGCCTGATCCCGGTGCCCGGCGGCCTCCTGGAGCGCAACTCAGGGCTCATCGGCGGCGGTGAGCACCTGCTCACCTCGAATGGCCGTCACCTCGTCCTGCTCGCCCAGAGCATCGACGGGGGCGACTACAACGGCTGGTCGTGGCGGATCCACGACCCGGCCAACGACTTCGCGCTCGTGGACGAAGGGCAGGCGCCCGGCTGGTCGTTCTACACAGACGGGGTGCTCGCCGACGCGCACTCGATCTACGCGGTAGAGTGGGTCGCCGTCGGCGCCGCGCGGATCGCGCGCATCGATCTCCAGTCCAAGACCGCGTGGCCCATCGGTCATGTGCTTCAGGAGGATGGGGCCGCGTGGGCTCCGATCGGCGGCCAGTACGACGCGGTCAACGACAGCTACTGGCTCGGCAGCCTCTACTCGGGGATGGTGGGCCGGTGGGGCAGCCCCTTCGAGCCGACGATGGAGCCCGAGTCCCCGGGCTTCCCCCACCAGGCGTTCCTCGCCGGGCTCGCGGGAACGGGCGTGCTCATGACAGACGGCACGTACCTCTACGCGAAGCGATGGGGTCACTACCCGGGCGACGACACCATCCGGCGCGCAGGCAGCGGCTTCCAGGGCACCATCCTGGGTGAGTCCCTCGGGGAGATCCCCGGCGCCATCGCTGACTACAGCATCTCCGGCGCCTACCACCCGGATGGCCACGTCTACCTCCCCTCGACTGACGGTGTTCATCTCCAGGCGATCCGGGTCAGCGCCAGCTCGGCCGAGACCTGCAACGGAATCGACGACGACTGCGACGGCATCGCGGACGACGAGTGCAGCCACCCCAACGACCACTGCGCGGGCGCGCTCACGATCACTGACGGCGCCAGGGATCTCGACACCGGCCGAGCGACGGCTGAGGGCCCTAACGAGGCCCTCGCTTGTCCCGAAGGCGCCGTGTTCGCGCACGACCTGTGGTTCCGGTACGTCGCGAGCTGCGTGGGCGAGCTGGTCATCGAGAGCTGCGAGTCGGCGACGACGCTGAGCGTGGCGGTCTACGCCGAAGCCTGTCCGTCAGAGCCGGCCGCCGTCTCGTGCACCGCGGCCCCGTGCAGCGCCCACACCCCACAGGTGCTCCCCGTCACGTTCGGCAGCACCTACCTCCTGAGGGTGGGCACACCAGCCGAAGGAGGCGGCCGCTTCTCGGTGACCTGTCAGCCCACCTGCGGCAACAACGTCGTCAATGGCGCCAGCGGCGAGCAGTGTGACGACGGCAACACCGCGTCGGGCGACGGATGCAGCGACAAGTGCGTGGTGGAGCGGTGTGGCGACGGGGTGATCCACAAGTCCCACCTCGAGGTGTGCGACAACGGCGCGGCGAACAGCGCCACGGTCCCAGGCGCGTGCCGGCCCAACTGCATGCCCGCCCAGTGCGGCGACGGCGTGATCGACGGCATCGAAGAGTGTGATCACGGCGACGCCAACAACGGCACGGCCGCGCCGGGCGGCGGGAACAGCGACGAAACACCGAACGCCTGCCGGCGCAGCTGCCGGCCCGCCGGGTGCGGCGACGGTGTAATCGACCAGGGCGAGACGTGCGACGACGGTAACCGAGACGCCGGCGACGGGTGCAACGCCACGTGCATCCTCGAGTACTGCGGCGACGGGATCGAGAGCGCCGGCGAGGCGTGCGACGACGGCGGCGCCACCTCTGGCGACGGCTGCAGCGCCACCTGTCAGCGCGAGAGCTGCGGCGACGGCGTGCATCAGGCCGGCCTGGGCGAAGCGTGCGACGCAGGCCTGAACGGCGACCTCCACTGCGCCGCCGACTGCACCCTGCGACCCTGCGGCGCGGCCGAGATCTGCAACGGCAAAGACGACGACTGCGACGGCGAGCTCGACGAGGGCTGCAGCGGGCCAGCGGTGTCGTACCTCGTTCTTGGCGACACCACCCCGAGGGTAAAGCCGCTCCCCAGCGACTGCCAGAGCGCCTTCGACTGCAACGACGAGAACATCTTCACCACGGATGCGTGCGTCGCGGGCAAGTGCTCGTGGAGCTATGTGCCGTGCGACGGCGCCGACGCCGACGCCTGCCTCGACGGGCGCCACCTCGTCCAAGGCGGCGACTGCGTCGACACCGGGCCCACCCTGCTCTGGGACTTCGAAGACGCGGTCAGCCTGGCCGTGGTGGACTTGAGCGGCAACGGCGCTCACGGCCTGCCGACCGGTGGCGCGAAGGCCGCCGGCGGCAAGTTCGGCGCCGCTTTCGACACGACGAGCGGCGCGGGCACGGTCGAGGTCCGAACCTTGGTACCCACGACCGACTTCACCCTCACCCTGTGGTTCAAGACCACCGCCGCCGACCTGGGGCTCGCCGGCGCCTTCGCCGGTGGCGCACCGCGCGCCTCGGGTACTCGGACGGACCGCGAGCTCTACCTGAAGGGCGGACGGCTCGGCTATCGCGTCGTTCCGGGCGTATCGAGCACCTGCGAGGGCAAGGGCCCCGCGGTGAATGACGGCGCCTGGCACCACGCGGCCCTCGCGTGTCGCAGTGGATTCGGTTGCCGCCTCGTCCTCGACGGCCAGCAGCTCTGCCACTCCTTGTACTTCGACGACCGGAGCCACCTCGCGGACACGCTGGGCCTCGTGGTGGGCTGGACCGAGAAGGGAGGCGCGGGCGCGGCCCTCATCGACCACGTCGCGCTGTTCGGCTACCCGATGGCCGACGGAGACCTCCAAGCCCTCGTGGCGGACGGGATCCTGACGGCGGCCTCGGGCAGCAACCTCGAGCGCTGCAACGGCCTGGACATGGACTGCAGCGGCGCTCCCAACGACCGCTGTGAAGACGGCAATCTCTGCTCGATCTCCGACGCCTGCCAGTCGGGGCAGTGCGTGGCGGAGGTGACCATCGTGTGTAAGGCGCCCAACAGCGTGTGCGAGCAGAACACGTGCGAGCCGCGGTCAGGTGCATGCCTCGGGGGCTATGTGGCTGCGGGCACGGCCTGCGAAGACGGCTCCACCTGTACCACCGGAGACGCTTGCGACGGCAACGGGCGATGCGCCGGAGCGGGCGCCTGCCTCGGCGGCTCGGCGTGGTTCCCGAACAGCGTGGTGGACGAGAAGGGCACCTCGATGGGGACCGACATCATCATCTATGACCTCCGGGGAGCGCCGAAGCTCGGCTGCCTCGTGCCACTCGGCAACGAGCTGGGCGCGTTCGGCAAGTGGAAGCTGGTCCAGGGCACAACAGACTCGTACTACCACCAGGGCCCCGTCGGCTTCGGCGAGGCGGAGAAGCTGGGGACGCTCAGCTATCGCTGCAAGGACGTGAAGTGGGTGTTGAGCTCGGACCTGACCGTGGGCCTCAGCCCGTTCACGATCGGCGGCAAGATCACGGTGCCCTTCCCGGACGTGGGCTTCTCGGCCGAGATGGCGCTCTCGCCACCGCCGGTGCAGGTCAACGCGCCCTATCTGGCGCTGGGGATCCAGTCCGGCGCTTCGCTGGCGTACCTCCAGGCGCCCCTGCAGCCGGACCGCGACTACTTCTTCCTCTCCGGCCTCTTCGGCGCCAACCTGACCTTCCCGGGGGCGCTGCCGATCCCCTTCCCCGGCTCGAAGTCCGTGGACATCGTCTTCGACCCCTTCGACCCCATGTTCCACATCGGGCTCGGCGGGCTGATCGAGTTCCCGGTGGGCGCCACCACCGTCAGCCTCGAGGCCCTCGCCTTCTCGAACGGCGGCAACCTGCTGCACAAGGCCTTCCACCCGATCTGGCTGGGCGAGTTCACCAAGGACGGCGACCTGAAGTTCCAGACCATCTCGAACGACGCGCACGCGTACGCCCAGGTCAGCGTAGCCTTCAGCCCCTTCAAGCCCTTGGCCGAGTACTCGAACGGCGTGGGCGAGGTGAAGTTCACGTTCACGGGCCAGGTCTCCGTGGGGCTGGACGCCGCCAAGGACGGCTTCGACGGCCAGGGCGGTTCGTCCACCATCTTCGACGCGATCATGAAGGGGACGCCCTCGTCGAACGGAAAGCAGGCCGACGTGCGGACGCTGGCCAACGGCAACCTCGCCTTCAAGATCCCGCTGAAGCGCAAGCAGAAGAAGCTGAACCAGAACGACGTGGACCGCTACGAGACCATCAAGGCCCCCGGCGGGAAGGACATCGCGCTCGGCTTCGCGCTGGCGCAGTCCGTGCTCCTGGTCGACTCGACGCCTGGCAGTCAGGTTGTCGCGCTACGCGCCCGCACGACCAAGATGCCGTGGGAGTCGGTCCCCGTGCTCAAGGACCTGCTTCAGTCCTTCAACTTCAAGCTCGACGTGAACGGCTACTGGCGCGAGCTCAACGGTGAGAGCTCCGGCGGCGTCGCCATCGAGGTGGTGACGCCCACCCCCTTCCGTATCCCGGGCCTGCAGCGCGGCATCCCGTTCAACGGCCAGCTCTACGTCGACTCGGTGAGCGGCTTCCGGCTCCGCGGCTCCCTCGACTTCGGCAAGTTCGAGTTCTTCGGCGCGTCCTTTCAGCTCGGCGAGGTCGGGCCCGTCGAGGCCAGCTGGGACGGCGAGAAGTTCTGCCTCGGGGCGGCCGTGACGGTTCCGAAGTCGATCAAGAAGGAAGGCGGCGGCACGGAGACCACCACCTGCGCGATCGTCCCGTGTTTCGGCGCGAAGGGCTTCGACGGCTCGCGCCTCGAGTGTGCGCCGTTCTGCTTCTCGGACTCCGAGTGCGGCGCCGGGAAGGCCTGCATCTGGGGCAGCTGCCAGCCAAAGCTGAAGAACGCGGCCGCCTGCTCCAGCAACGGCGCGTGTGAGAGCGGACACTGCTTCAGCGGCTTCTGTGTGGAGTGCTGGCCGGGCCAGAGCGAGTGCGGCGGCGGCAAGTTCTGCGACAACGCGGGGTACTGTACGAGCAAGCTGGACTACGGCGCCGCGTGTGTGGGCACCACCGCCGGGCAGGCCTTCATGCGCAACGACTGGTGCAACTCCGGGAAGTGCGACACGACGTGCGTCGAGTGCTGGGCGGCTGGTCCGCTGCACAAGCCGATAGGCCCGTTCGCGTACACCGACACGTGCGGCTCCGGGAACTTCTGCAGCGCCCTCGGCAAGTGCACCCCTTCGCTCCCAGGGGGTGAGCCCTGCTTCAACGTGAAGCAAGCCACGGGCATCGACTACTGGTGCAAGAGCGACGACTGCGACGACGTCACCGCGATCTGCCGGGACTGCGGACCAGGCGCCAAGGCGCAGTGCCCGAGCACGAAGTACTGCCTGGGCTACGGCTGCCAGGACAAGGTGGTCGACGGGACCCTGTGCCTCGCGAACGAGGTGTGCATCTCCGGGACCTGCACGCTCGGGGTCTCGACCACGGGAGGACCCGCCAGCTACTGCTACACCGCAAACAGCAAGAGCTACGACGCGGCCTGCAAGGTCAACCCGGAGTGCAAGTCCGGCGCCTGTCGGGCCACGGACGGCAAGTGCAGCTGCAACTTCGACCACGATCAGTGCGACGCGGGCTGGTGCGACGCCATTGGCTTCTGTCAGCCGGAGTGGCCGCTCGGGCACGCATGCGGCGGCGACGTCGAGTGTGAGTCCGGCCACTGCGCGGGTGTGTGCGTCCAGTGTACCGCGCAGGCGCATTGCCCTGAGAACACCTGGTGCGCGGCCGACGGCGCGTGCAAGCCCGAGGCGTCTGACGGGACCACCTGCCTCTCGGACATCGAGTGCAAGTCCGGGACTTGCGGCCTCGGCATTGAGAAGTTCTGCTTCACCGCCAACAGCAAGGACTACGGCGGCAGCTGCCACGTCCAGGCGGAGTGCAAGAGCGGGCAGTGCCTCGCAGGCGACGTCTGCGGGTGCGGGGGGAACCACGCGAGCTGCGCCTCGAACCAGTACTGCGACCCGGTCGGCTACTGCCAAGCCAAGCTCGCGGACGCGACCTCCTGCACCGAGAACGCCCAGTGCGACAGCGGGAAGTGCCCGGCGGGGGTCTGCGTACGCTGCCTGAACGACGGCCAGTGCACCGCGGCACAGTTCTGCGACCTCGCGGGCTTCTGCCAGACGAAGCTCGCGCTCGGCACCACCTGTGAGCGAGACGCCGTGTGCGCCAGCGGTAAGTGCGCGGGCGTCTGCATCGAGTGCCTCGGCCATGGCGACTGCGCCGCCAACGCCTGGTGCGCCGCCGACGGGCGCTGCAAGCCGAAAGCTGGCGACGGCACGGCCTGCCTCGGCAGCGTGGAGTGCGCGAGCGGGACCTGCGGCGCGGGGGTGGAGAAGTTCTGCTACACCGCGGGCAGCAAGGGCTACGGCGGCAGCTGCAAGGTGCAGGCGGAGTGCAGCACCGGCCAGTGTCTCGTGGCCGGCGTCTGCGGGTGCGCAGGGAGCCACTCGAACTGCACGGCCTCCCAGTTCTGCGATCCGGCCGGCTACTGCCAGGCCAAGCTCGCCGACACGACGCCTTGTACCCAGAACGCGCAGTGCCAGAGCGGCAAGTGCCCCGCAGGCTTCTGCGTGCGCTGCCTGAACGACGGCGAGTGCGCCGGCGGGCAGTTCTGTGATGCCGGGGGCTTCTGTCAGGCGAAGCTCACGCTCGGGACCCCGTGTGAGCGGCACGCCGTGTGTGCCAGCGGCAAGTGCGCGGCGGTCTGCATCGAGTGCTTCGGGCATGAGGACTGCGCCAGCAACGCCTGGTGCGCGGCGGACGGGCTCTGCAAGCCGAGAGCCGGCGACGGCACGGCCTGCCTCGGCAACGTCGAGTGCGCCAGCGGGACCTGCGGCGCGGGGGTGGAGAAGTTCTGCTACACCGCGGGCAGCAAGGGCTACGGCGGCAGCTGCAAGGTGCAGGCGGAGTGCAGCACCGGCCAGTGCCTCGCCCTGGGCACCTGCGGCTGCGCGGCCTCCAACGGAAACTGCGACGGCGGCCAGTTCTGCGACGCGGCAGGTTACTGCCAGAACAAGCTCGGCAACGCGAGTGTCTGTACTGCAAACGTCCAGTGCCAGAGCGACAAGTGCCCGGCGGGATACTGCGTGCAGTGCCAGTCCGACGGCGAGTGTGGGGGCGGGAAGTTCTGCGACGCCGCTGGTTACTGCCAGAACAAGGTCGCGACGGGCTCTGCCTGCATCAAGGACTCCGCCTGCGCCACGGGCATGTGCTCCGGCGTCTGCGTGGACTGCCGCAACGACAGCCACTGCGCGGGCGACCAGTTCTGCGACGGCGTGGTGTGCAAGGCCAAGCTCGGCAACTCGAGTGTTTGTACTGCAAATACGCAGTGCCAGAGCGGCAAGTGCCCGGCGGGATACTGCGTGCAGTGCCTCTCCGACGGTGAGTGCGGGGGCGGGCAGTTCTGCGACGCCGGTGGGTATTGCCAGAACAAGCTCTCGACGGGGTCTGTTTGCGTCAAGGACTCGGCATGCGCCACGGGCCTGTGTTCGGGGATCTGCGTCAACTGCAAGTCGGACGGCCACTGCGGGGGCGGCCAGTTCTGCGACGGCGTGTACTGCCAGAACAAGAAGGGGCTCGGCAGCACCTGCCTCACCAACGCCGAGTGCGCGAGCGGGCAGTGCGCGGCAGGCTTCTGCGGCTGCGCCTACGCCGACGAGAACTGCCCCGGCGGCCAGTACTGCGACGCGGCCGCCTGCTTCGGCAAGAAGGGGGGCGGAGCGCTTTGTGGCCGCGGCGGTGAGTGCCACTCAGGCAACTGCAGCGGCGGGGTGTGTACCTGCTCCAACGACAGTCAGTGCGGCTCCACCCAGTACTGCAGCGGCGGGGGCTGCACCGCCAAGCTCGCCGCGGGGGCGGGCTGCGGCGGCGGGAATCAGTGCATCTCGGGCAAGTGTGAAGGAGCGAACTGCAACGGCTACTCGTGCAACTGCAGCACCTGCTATGTGCCCTGTTGGCCCGACTTCTGGAACATCAGCTGCGGGCCATACAGCTGCAATTGCCAGACGTGCTACCAGACCTGCAACCAGTGCACCTTGTTCTAGCGCGCCGCCCCGCCTCGGGCGGAGCCGGCACGCGGTCGCCTGGCGCCGCCACCGGCTGGGTTCTTGGCGGGCACCCTCGCTCGCGTAGACTCGCGTGCGTGTTCGCATCCCTCCGCAGAGGCTTCGGAGCGCTGGTTCCGCAGGCCTTCCCGATCTCACCGCCCCCGAAGCCAGCGGAGCTCGAGGCGTTCGACCGGTACGGTGACCAGCTCACCCACGGGTTCACGAAGGTCGCAACAGTCGTCATCGTGGGGGTGGCGCTCCTCTGGTGGCCCTTGGATCTCCTGCTGCTGCCACCGGCGGTGGCCGAGAGCTACAACCCCTTTCGGCTCTCGTTGGCGATCTTCGGCCTGTCGGGCTATGCGATCTTGTCGGTGCTGCCGCCGAGCCGCTTCGCCAGCTACGCCGCAGCGGTGGGGCTCGCGGCGTTCAACGCGCTCATCGGCTGGTTCCTCGGGGCGATCGATGGCCTCCTCGGTATCCAGTACATGTACCCGCTCCCCTTCGCGGCGTTCCTCCTCATCCTGGAGTGGCGATATCGCCTCCTGGCGGCCCTCATGGCGGTCGCAGCCGGCTGGGTGGCAGTGGCGGCCGCCGCTGGCGGGCTGCCCGCGATCGCGTACGGGACCTTGAGCAGCTCCATTGGGACCGCGATGATCGCCACCATCTTCTCGGAGCCGCTGCGCAACCTGCTGAAGAGCCGCTTCATCTCGGAGCTGCGGCTCACCGCGCTCCGCGCTCACCTCGAGGAGCGGGTGACCGAGCAGGGACGCGACCTCCGCGCGCTGGCTCGCGCTCAGATCGACTCGCTGGACTCTGAGAGCCGGTGGCTCTCGCGCGAGCTCCACGACGCGCTCGGCCAGGAGATCACGGCGATGAGAGTGGTGGTGGATCTCGCGGCCATCCAGCTGGACGCGGGGCAGGGCCGGGCGGGGCGCGAGACGTTGCTCGAGCTCGAAGCGCTGCTCCGTCGCCAACAGACGACCTTGAGGCGGATCCTGGCGCGCATGCGACCCGAGGCCGTGGAGCAGCTCGGGCTCGTGGACGCGGTGCGCGGCCTGGTCGCCGAGGTGACGCGCGGCTCCAGCGTCACGGCCGACCTCGCGTTCGACGAGGGCTTCGAGGCCCACGCAGTTAAAATTTCCCCCGCCATTGCCGACACGCTCTACCGGATCCTCCAGGAGGCCCTGTCCAACGTCGTGAGGCACGCAGAGGCGAAATCGGCGTCGGTGACCCTAGAGCGTGACGGTGACGATGTGGTCCTTCGGGTCGCCGACGATGGCAAGGGGCCCGAGTTCGCGACCGAGGGCGGCTGCCACGTGGGCCTCCTGGGGATCCGCGAGCGCGCCACCCTCTGCGGCGGCCGAGCGTCCTGGGGACCCGGACCGCAGCGACGGGGGATGCAAGTCGATGTGCGCCTGCCCATCGTGCGGTAGTGGGGTCGCGTGTCCCAGAGGCCGCCCAGCCACACGACTTGAGGCCCGCGAGGCACGAGGCTGCCGCGGCGACACCTGCAGCTGGGTTGGGCTAGACTCCGCGCGGACCTTCGTGAGGCGGGCCGAATGACGACTTCACCGCGCCGCAAGGTGCTGATCCTGTCTGCGCTGATGCTTCTCCCTGCGCTGATCTGTTGGGGCATCGCCGTCAGCCTCGTGCGCGCCCAGGATCTGGAGTTCTCGGGGGGGCTCGACGCGGAAGGCGTGGTGGAGGAGGTGCTGGAGAACCGCGTCCGCTTCAACGGCCGGAACTCCGAGGAGGTGACCGAGGTGCGGGTCCGCTACACGCCGGCCGAGTCGACCTCCCCAGCGGTGGCCACCGCCGAGGTCTACTCCGCAGCGGACATGCGCCGCGGCGACGGCATACATCTTCGCTATCTGCCGGCAAAGCCAGAGCAGGTGCTCCTACGGGCCGGGTTCTGGAGCCGCACGCCGGGCGTGGTCTTCCTCACGCTGTTTGGGGGGTTCTGGCTGGCGCTCGACCTCGCGCTCACCGCGGTCCTCTGGCGCGTCACACGGGGACTCGGGCCTGGCGCATCGCGAGCCTGAGCGAGCGCTGGGCCAGCCCGCCCAACCGAGACCGCGCGTGCGTCCGCAGCGGCGGGGAATGCAAGTCGACGTCCCCCTGCCGCTAGTGCCTTGGCGGAGGTCGCGGGTCGCGTAGGCGCCCTTGAGTGACTGACACGAGCCAATGCGGGTGTTAGAAACGCGCTGATGAGCACCTGCGCCCCTGCCCTCCCCTCTCCCACCCCCGCCGAAGACGCACTCGTCGTCGTCGCGGAAGGCCCGATCCCCGACATGGAGCGCCTACTGCGCGACTGCAAGTCGGAAGGGCTCGAAGCGGCTCTCGGAGGCCAGGAGTGCTGCACTGGGGGGGGCTGCGGCCCAAAGGCCGCGCTGCTCATCCATGCGGCCGACATCTCGAGCTTCCGGCAGCTGATGAACTCGCGGTGGGCCGAGGCGGTGGGACGCGAAGGGGGCGACCCCGAGGTGCTGGCGCGGATCGCCGCGGCCACGGCGGCGGACCTGCCGGTTTGCCCCGCGTGTGGCCACATCGGCGAGCTCGTCGCGGGGGAATGCGGAGACTGCGGCCTCGTCTTCGGCTGACGCCGGAGGGCGCTTCAGCTCAAAGACCGCGCGGCCGCCTCGATCCGGTCGAGCGCCTCGTTCACGTGGCGCGCCCCGAAGATCAGCGCCGGCCGGAAGCGGATCGAGCGATCGCCCGAGCCCCCAGCCTCGAGCCCGAGCTGGCGCGCCGCGTCCAAGATGCGGTCCCGCGTGGGGGCGTCGCGCACGTCCACGGCGGCGAAGGTCCCGGCGCCCCGGGCACCGGAGAAGAGCTGCGGCATCCGGTCGCAGAGCCCCGAGAGGGCCGCCACGAGCAGCTCACCAGTAGCGCGCGTGTGGGCGATGAGCCCGTCCCGGGCCACCACCTCCAGGATCACCTCGGCCTGGGCCGCGCGTAGAGGGTCGCCGAGGAAGGTGTTGAAGAGGCGGAAGGCCTCCTGGGGCGCGAACTCGCTGCGGAGGTGCAGCCCGCCCAGCTGGAACTTCTTCGACCAGGTGACGACATCGGGGGGAGTGTCCAGCCCCCACTGCTCGTGCGCCCAGAACGTGCCGGTGGCGCCGAGCCCGGTCTGTACCTCGTCCACGATGAACGCGGCTTCGTAGTCGGTGAGCAGGCGACGCAGCGCGCGGAAGAACGCGGGGCTGGCGTGCCGATCGCCGCCCTCGCCTTGGATCGGCTCCACGATCAACGCGGCCACCGTCCCGCCACCCTCTCGAAGCGCGCGCTCCACAGCCTCGAGCGATCGGGCCTCGGCCTCGAGGTTCTCGGCGGCGTGCGCGTCCAGGGGGAAGCGGTTCGCGGGGAAGGGCACGACCGGCCAGTCGAACGCCGGGAAGTCGAGCTTGTGGATCGCCTTGCTGCGGGTGGCCGACAGCGCTCCGAGCGTGCGGCCGTGCAAGCCGCCCTCGAAGGAGATCACCTTCAGCGCGTTTACGCCCGGCTGGCGGTTCTGCATCACGAGCTGCAGGTCCTCGGCAGTCCAAGACGCCCCGCCGCGCAGGCGCCGCGCCTTCCACGCGAACGCCGCCTTGAGCGCGTTCTCCACGGCCTCGGCGCCGGTGGTCACGGTCATTACCCGGTCGTGCCCCTGCGGAGCGCACCCCATGAGGGGGCCCTCGACGAGGTCGACCCACTCGGGCGGCGGCGCCACGCCCAGCGCAGGACGCCAGGCGGCCAGCCACGCGAAGCGCTCGCTACGAAAGGCCTCCAGCAACGCTGGGTGGTTGTAGCCGATGGGGACGCAGGCGATGTGTCCGTAGACGTCGAGCAGCGTGTTGCCGTCTACGTCCACCGCGTAGTTGCCAAGGCTCTTGCGCGCGTCCTGGTAGTAGTGGACCGACCGCGCATCCTGAAAGCGGTTGTGCCGCGCACGCAGGGCCTCGGTGGCGGGCCCGGGCACGCGCGTGAGCATGTGGGCGCTCTTGGGTTCTCCGGGGAAGTGCTCGGTCATCTCACCCTCGCAGCACGTGGTTAGGCAGGTCGCCGGCAGTTTGACACGAGGTGGCCGGCGCAAGCGAGGGCGCTCAGGACGGCGCGAGCTCACCGACGCGCAGGAGGCGAAACAGCACCTTGCGGGTGAAGCGCTGGGCTGTCGTTGGAGGATCCCGGGGAGGCGGTAGCGATGTGGGAACGGGAGTCGGCAGCTCGCGTCCGTACCGAACGCCGTGCCCGCTCTCGGCCAGCCGCCGGTAACCGCGCCGCTCGTAGAGGGACAGGGCCGGGTGGTTTCGAGCATCTACGTTGAGCTCGAGACGCGCGAACCCGAGGGTCGCGGCCCGGGCCTCGGCGTGGGACAGCAGGCGGTGGCCCAGCCCGCGGCCCCGAGCATGGCTGGCCACGGCCAGAACCTCGAGCCAGGCGCACCCCTCGTTCGGACGCGGGAGTACGACCACAGCGCCGGCGAGGCGGGGTCGGAGTGACGCACAGAGCGGGGCAGCGGCTCTGGGGTCGGCGTCGGCGTCGAGCACCTCCAGCGCGTGGCCGACGTCGCGGCAATACCACGCGAGCGTCGCGCGATCCGTCCTGCCGCCGGGGACGTCACGGAACGCCTCGTGGAGAAGCGACGCGAAGGCGCGCCAGTCGAGCGAGCTTGCCGGCCTCAATTCGCCCACCCGGCTAAGCGCCCTTCGCCGTTTCGTCGCGCTCGGTCCGTCGGGCCAGCGTTCGCCACGCCCAGAGCGCGCGAGGGAGCGCCGTGGCGACGAGCCGCGCGCTGGCGGTCGCCGGACCGAGCCACAGTGTCCCGAGGCTGCGGCGACTCGCGTAGACCCTGGAGACCATGGCCTGATCAGGTGCGGCGCAGGTGTCGAGCAGGTCCACGTCGGGCTGGCCCTGGAGCCACTCGACCGTGAGCCGCTCGGCGAGGTACCCGGGCGAGAGGTCGGCGACCTGCTCGTCGAAGGCGGTCTTCAAGGCAAAGATCGACCGACCGGCCCGGAAGTTCACGTTCACGACCAGCGCCTTGTCGTGGGCAACCAGTGACTGCATCACCAGGCGCCCCTCGGCGGCTGCCCCGCGGATCACCGCTTCCAGCCACGCCGCGTCCCGAGGGGACTGCGCCATCGCCGTGCCGGCCCGCCCCTTCCAGCTCGCGATCTCCAAGGCATGGAACGCGGCGATCTGGGCCGCGCTGGCCGTAGGCTCCGTCTGAAGCGAGAGGGTGTGTCCGAGGCGTGCTGAGGCGGCCCGCTGCTTCCGGTCCGCCCGCCGGGAAGCGACGGCGGAGTCACCCTGACGGTACGCAGCCCGCGTGTACGCGGTGCGTCGCCATACGGAGTGACCGGCGGCCCGGACTGCGGTCTCGAAGTCGTCGGTGCGACCCTCGTCCAGCGGCGCCACCGGGAGCTCGGCCCAGCCCGTGGGCGACCGCTCGACGAGCCCCGTCGCGAGGAGACGGTAGGCGCAAGCCGCCACATCGGAGGCCACGAGCGGGGCGCCGAGGTACGCGTGCGGGTGCAGCCAGGTCCGGAGGCCGACGGTGCGCCCGGCGACCCGCCAGGGGGCCACGGGGTGCAGCCCCACGAGCCGCGGGCCGAGCCACGCGGTGAGGAGCCCGACACCGGCGTCCGCGAAGTGCTGGAGCGCGGGGAGCAGCATGAAGGGCTCGAAGAACGGGTTCTCCACGGCGGCGCTTCGGGCGAGCTCTCGCCACACTGGTACCAGGGACAGCGCAGAGTGCGCGGGGACGAACCGCGCTTCAGGGCCCAGACGTCCGCTCGGCCGGGCACGTCCGGCCCCCGCGCGGTGCTGAGGCGAGGGGCTCCCCACCTCAGCTCTCGTGGGACAGCGCCGTCATCCTCGCGGCGTGTCGCTCTTTGAGCGCGGTGACACCGGCCATGACTGTCCTCCCCGCCTCGAGCAGCCGCCCTCTCAGCGAACGCCGGTAGGCCGCGACCCCGTAGAGCGGCACCGGACGGGCGCCCCACGACGACTTGTACGCCTCGGCGCCTCGAAGGAAGTCGAAGCGCTGGCACCCCGCTTCGATCGCGAACCGCAGCTGGCGAGCCATCAGGAGGGCGCCCACGCTGAGCGGCCCCACGCTGGGGGGGCTCCCGTGGGGATCGACGACTCGGCCGCTCTGATAGAAGTACGTCGTCCCGCCGAAACGCGTCCCCACCCATGCACCGACGGGGCGCCGACCGATCCACGCGGAAGACAGGATCCGGCGCGCCGGGTCCAGCTTCAGCCAGCGGCGAAGGAGCCCCTCGAGCTGAGGGTCCACGAGCGCCCCGGCGTGCCCCCAGCGGGAGGCGTGGGTCTCGAGCAGCGCCTCGATGCCGGCGTCCAGGTCGTGGGCGGCATGGTCCACAAAGACCAGGCCAGCCCGAGCGGCCTTGCGCTCCTTTTGACCCAGCCATAGGCGCCGCTCCGTGGGGAGGCCCGAGAGCAAGGCGTCCCACGTGGGCGGGAGCGCCATCGCCGGCGCCACCTCCATCGGCTGCACGTACACGCTGGCCCCTACCGCGCACAGGGCCGCGGCGAGCTCTCGCACCACGAAGCCCTCAGCGGCGCAGCCTTCGAAGGCGACCTCGTCCCAGGCGAGCGCCTGGAGCGCAGCGGCCCACTCCGGCGCGGGGGCCACCGGCCGGCCGATGAGGTCGAGGTGATCCGGGCATCCCACCAGGGACGTCGCGAAGGTTAGGCGGCGCCCAACCAAGCGAACGGGCAAGAGCGCGTGGCCGTCCGACACCATCAACGTGCCGTTGCGATGCTCGCTGTCGGCGGCATCCCACCAGGCCCGTGTGAACGCCCACGTCGAGAACGGGCTCGGCGCCAGGGCCGTCTCCGCGAGCTGGTCCCAGTGCGCTTCGCCCAGCTCCATGAACTCGGCGAAGGGCGCGATGCGGACCCTTGGGGCGGGCTCGGCGCCGGCGCCTAGCCATCGCGCGGAGCTCTGCAGGGGGTCGGTCCATCGGGGGTCGGTAGCGATCGGGCACCTCGCACGGGGCAGACTCAGTGCAACGGGCCACCCCGACGAGGACTTAACGGGTCGCTGTTGTCGCTTTGGCTCAGACACCGCCCTGGCGAGCCAGGAGGTCGCGGTGGGGCGACCCACGCGGGTTGGACAGCTCGCCAACGCTGTGTGACACGAAGGGGACAGCCCCCTCGAGGACGGGTAGATTCCACGTTCGCCGCCGTGCTCTGTCCATCGCCGGCGGTCGCGCCACCGCCCGCTCACGCCGCGACCACGTGATGCCCCCAAGGAGAGAACCGCATGAGAGTAGCCATCCGGAGCCCCTGGGACGGAGCCGTCGTGGGCGAGGTGCCCCTGACCGACCCTGAAGCGCTGGAGCTGGCAATCTCCCGGGCCACGCGCGCCTTCGAGGTGATGCGCGAGCTGCCCCGCCACGCGCGCTCGCAGATCTTGTCGCGAGCCGCCGCGCTGGTCGAGGACCGGGCGGAGGCGCTGGCTACGCAGGTCGTCCGGGAGAGCGGCAAGCCGCTCCGCTTCGCCCGCGCTGAGGTCACGCGCACTGCGCTCACCCTGCGCCTCGGCGCCCACGAGGCCCTGCGCCTGGCAGGCGGCGAGATCCCCATGGACACGGATCCCCGGGGGAACGGGCGCCTGGCCGTGACCCGCTGGGTCCCGAAAGGCCCCATCGCGGGCCTCGCGCCCTTCAACTTCCCCCTCAACCTCGTGGCGCACAAGGTGGCGCCGGCGATCGCCGTAGGCACCACGATGGTGTTGAAGGCGGCCCCGCAGAGCCCGCTCTCGGCGTTCGCGCTCGCCGAGCTGCTCCGCGAGGCCGGGCTGCCAGACGGCGCGCTCGAGGTGGTGCACTGCCCGCCCGACGTGGCCGAGCGACTGGTCCGGGACGACCGGCTCAAGGTGCTCTCGTTCACCGGGTCGGACCGGGTGGGCTGGTATCTGAAGTCGATCGCGGGACGGAAGGCGGTGCTCCTCGAGCTGGGAGGCAACGCCGCGTGCCTCATCGACGAGACCGCCGATCTCGCGGCCGCGATCCCCCCGATCGTCACCGGGGCCTTCGCCCAGGGCGGCCAGATCTGCATCAAGGTGCAGCGGCTCATCGCCACGAGCGAGGTCTACGAGGCCACGCTGGCCGCGGTGATCGCCGCCGCGCGGGCGGTGCCCTGCGGAGATCCGATGGATCCGGCGACCGTGGTGGGACCGCTCATCGACGAGGGCCACGCAGCACGTGTGCTCGAGTGGATCGACGAGGCCGTCGCTGGCGGCGCCACGCTGCACTGCGGGGGCGAGCGCCACGGGGCGGTGGTGACCCCGGCGGTCATGAGCGGCGTGCCGCGTGACACCCGCTTGTTCCGAGACGAGGTCTTCGGCCCCGTGCTCTGCGTCGAGCGCGCGGACGGGTGGGACGACGCCCTCACCCGCGCCAACGACACCCGCTTCGGGCTTCAGGCCGGCGTGTTCACCCGCGACCTCGGCCGGGCGCTCAAGGCGTTCTCGCGCCTGGAGGTGGGCGGCGTGATCGTGGGGGACGTGCCCACGTTCCGAGTGGACTCCATGCCCTACGGCGGCACCAAGGACAGCGGGATGGGCCGCGAAGGCGTGGCCGCGGCCATGCGAGAGCTGGCCGAGGAGCGGCTGCTCGTCCTCAACGCAAGCTAGGACCGCGGCGAGGGTGCGGCTGGGCTCCCGAGGCCCGAGGCCAGGACGCGGGCCTCTAGGAGGGGCTCTATCGCGGCTGAGTCCTCGAGCGAACGCGGCAACGAGAGCAGCCGTATGCCGCCGCCGGGGCTGCGCTGTGCCAGCCGGTCGAGCATGAAGCGGCGAGCTGCCTCGAGGTCCGTCGCGCGGCAGTGCGTGGAGAAGACGGCGTAGAGGTTGCGCACGAACGCCTCCGCCAGCCCCGCAGGCAACGTGTGCTCCGAAGGGTGTCCCTCGCGACGAAGCACGGCCAGCAGCGGCAGGGGCCGCGCGGGGAGCCCGCTCGCCTCGAGGTCGCTGAAGTCGGGCTGCAGGTACGGCAGCGCGTCGGGGTCGATCGCGGAGAACCCCGCTCGGCCATACGCCACGAGCCGCGTGAGGGTGTCGTCCCTATCCAGCCGAATTGGCTCCTGCTCCGCGGCCAGCAGCAGCTCTCGCGCGCCCACGCCCCAGGCCTCGAGGTCGCGCCGGGCCAGCTCGGTCGGGACCTCGCGGAGGCGCTGGGCCAGGCCCGTCCTGCGGTAGGCCGGCGCCACGAAGACGTGGGCGAGATACGCCACGCAGACCCCGGAGGCCGGGTCGAAGGTGGTGTGACAATCGCGGACCGCGGCCAGGCTCCCGTCCGGCGCGCGCGCGGCGAGGAGGTGGTAGCGCACCCGAATCCCCTCGGCCGACTGCCCCTCCGGGTGCGCGAGCCAGCCGTCGATGACGCTGCGCCGCTCCAGCTCGCCACGCACGCCGAACCAGGCGTCGAGGCAGCGATAGGCCTCGTCGACCTCGGGCGCCCGCGTCAGCTCTTCGAGCGTGGGGAGCACGTCAAGCGCTCAGCTCCCGAACGACCGCGCCCACGGCGTCGGAGAGCACCTCGAGCCCCTCGTCGAGCTCCGCGTCCGTGATCGTGAGCGGCGGGAGGAAACGCACACAGTTGGAGTAGAGGCCCGCACGGATCGTGATCAGGCCTCGGGCCAGCGTCGCCGCATTGATCCCCTGCGTGGCCTGCATCCAGGGCGCGCGTGTGGCCGGGTCCTGGACCAACTCCATCGCCAGCATGGGGCCGAGACCGCGAACGTCCCCGATGAGCCGGGGGTGCTCCGCCTGGAGCCGCAGGAGGCCATCGCGGAGCCGCTCGCCCAACGCCGTCGCGCGCGCCAGGAACTGCGGCGACGCAAGCTGGTCCAGCGCGGCCAACGCAGCCACACAGGCCATGGGGTTGCCGGAGTAGGTGCCGCCGAGCCCGCCGGGGTGTGGTCCGTCCATGACCGAGGCGCGCCCCACCACCGCGGACACCGGCATGCCGCCGCCCAGCGACTTGGCCGTGACGACGAGGTCGGGGACCACGCCGGCGTGCTCGCACGCCCAGAGGCGCCCCGTGCGGCCCATGCCGGACTGCACCTCGTCGAAGACGAGCAGCATGCCGTGGAGGTCGCACAGCTCACGAAGGCGGCGGAGGAACGGCGCGGGCACGGGGATGAAGCCGCCCTCGCCCAGCACCGGCTCGATCACTACCGCGGCCACGTGGGACGGGTCGACCGTGGCGGTGAACGAGTGGTCGAGCGACGCCACCTGCCACGCGACCCACTCGTCCTCGGTCATCCCGGCCGGCCGACGGTAGGCACTTATGAAAGGGAACCGATACACCTCGGGCGCGAAGGGACCGTAGCCCTTCTTGAACAGGTTGAACTTGGAGGTCATGGCGAGGGTGAGGTTGGTGCGCCCGTGGTAGGCGCCCTCGAAGACCACCACGCCCTGCCGCCCGGTGGACGCGCGGGCGATGTGGACGGCGGCCTCGACGGCCTCGGCGCCGCTGTTCATGAGGAGCGTGCGTTTCTCGAAGTCGCCGGGTGCCAATGCGTTGAGCCGCTCGCAGAGCGCCACGACCGGCTCCAGCGTGGCCACGATCGAGCACATGTGGAGGATGCGCTCGGCCTGCTCGTGTAGCGCGTCGACGACGGCCTTCGGGGTGTGCCCCACAGCCAGCGTCCCGATGCCGCCCGCGAAGTCGAGGAGCTGGTTTCCGTCGAGATCCGTGACCAAGGCGCCGTGGGCGCGCTCGATCGCGATCGGCGTGAGCCTCGCGGCCCCCCGCGGCACCGCGGCGTCACGGCGAGCGACCAGCGCTCGGCTCTTGGGCCCTGGGATCTCGGTGACGAGGCGAATCGCGCGTTCCGGTGAGGACATGCCGCGAGCCTCACCCGGGCCGCCGGCGAACGCAAGGTGTCGACCACGCGCCGGCGTCTCCGCGCGGCGACAGTGATTTCCCGGGGTGGAAACCGGTCGATACAGGCGCCGCGACGACGAGGCCGCTCAAACCAGCGCTTCCCTTGTGGCCCGGGGGTTGCTACGTGACACACCATGTTCATCGCGCCCTATTTTCTGCTCGCGACCGTGGGCCCCCTGCCATTGATCGACAACGTGTCTGTCAGCGGCTTCTCGTGCGCCGACCCCACCTTCGTGGGGTATCGCCCCGGCACCGAGGTCACAGTCGACTGCACGGTCCCGATCACCGTCACCGGCTTGGCCGCAAACACCGCGAAGATCCGGCTCGAAGCCTGGACCGTCTCCGCGTCGTCCGCGGGCGGGTTCGGGCTCACTTGGTCCACGTTGAAGGAGGACGAGATCACGGTCGACAGCTGGATCGTCACTTCCACGGAGACCTTCGACCGCCAGGTCTCGCTCACCGGCACCGCGCCGGACACGAGCGAGGACGTCGAGCTGTGGCTCGCAGAGCAATACTCCCTGGGCCGCAAGCTCCGCTTGGCCGTAGAGGTGGACGCGAACCACACCGTCCTGGAGACCAGCGAGCTCGACAACACGGGCGCACCCGGGATTATCTTCAATGGCTTCTTCCTCACGCCGCTCACGGGCGTCGTGCGCTTCGGCGGCGTCTCCACCACGCTCACGGAAGGCGCCGTAGAAGCCGTGTCACCCGGCTGTTGCTCAGTGGGAGCGCTGGTCCTGTCGTCTGACGCGGCGCTCACCTGGGCCCCCGGGGGGGCGTTCACGCCGATCGCGCTCGAGGCGCCGGACCTCACGGTGTCCCAGCTCAGCGCCTCTGCCGCGTCCGGCCTCACGGTCAGCGCCACCGGGTCCGTGACCGTGCCTACGATCGCCACCACGTTCACCGGGGTCCAGGTCACGCTGGACGTGGCGCTCGACGAGAAGGGGATCAAGCCCGTGTCCTTCGGCCTCACGCTCCCCTCCGGCGTGAGCTACCACGAGGCCAACGTGTTCGCGGGCCCCGTGGCGCGCGGGTCCTCCAGCGTCACCTTCGGCACGGTTCGGCTCGGGAAACGCCATGACCTCAACACCATCGTCGGCACCCTGACCGGGGGCTTCCTGCACGGTGGCGGGCTCCCGTTCTACCTGCGGGTCACCAGCCTCGGCGCCAGCACGAAGGGCGTCGGGGGCAAACACTCGGGGCCGTTCTATCAGGGGAACGTCGGCTTCCTGCCGGACGACCCGCGGTCTCCGCTGCTGGGCCTGCCGCGCACCACCTCGAACGAGCTCCGCTACGGCCGTGAGCCCCTGATCGCCCAGGCCCGCCCCACGTTCTTGCTCAAGTCGACCGGGCTCTTCGGCACGGTCACCTTCGGCCTCGGCGCCGGAGCGATGCACTTCCCGGCCGTGAGCACGGCATGGCCGGCCTTCTCGGTGGTGCTCGACAGCAGCGCGCTGAAGTCCGGCTCACTGCCCGCCGACTTCGCCGTCGCCTTCGAGCAGTCTCCGGACTGCCCGTCGTGCCCCTCCTCCGCGGGGGGCGTCGGCAACACCGTGCAACCGGCGGGCAAGATGGGCGTTGGCGCAGACGGCGGGATCGTCGTCGCGGTCGAGGACGTCCAAGAGCCGGTGTGGGGGCCCGCGGGCAGCGATGCGGTGCGCGTCTTCGAGCGCGAGGGGAGCTCTGGCGAGGGGGTCCTCTACATCCCGGGCTTCACGCTCCCGGGCACCGCGAAGCCACGCCCAGGCGCGCCTCCGCCCGGGGTGATCGCGAGCAGCGTCCCCCCGCCGTCCGCGACCGATCGAAGCGCGTCCGAGAGCCTCCTCGGCTCCCGCGCCGTCACGCTGAAGTCGGGTGTGCTGGTGCCCACCGCGCACTACAGCCTCCCCGACTCCGAGGCGCGCCGCGGTAACCACTTCGCGGCGGGCGTCACCGTGGGCCCCGAGCGATACGCCGACGCCACTACCGGCCTCCCGAAGACCGGCGTGGGCACGGACGAGACCGGCTCGACTACGCGCGTCCGCTTCGGTGGCCCCAACGAGCCCGGGGGTTGCGACGGCGCGCCGTGCGACGTGGTCGGCAACGCCGGCACGCGCTACGTGGTGCGCCCCGCGGGGGTCACCGGCGCATTCAATACGGACACCGAGCCTGCGCCCGAGGTCTACCTCTACGACCTCCCCTTCACCCGCTTCGCGTTCCGGCAGGTGCTGAACGGCGTGGACCCCTACTCGTGGCTCGACGGCGCGGTCGCCGTGGACACGCCCGGCGGCTTCGACGTGGTCTTCACGTCCATGACGCTCGAGTGCACCGGGGCGCTCGGACCGGCGCACGTGATCCCGTGCGACAGCTCTCTTGGGCCCGACTCGACCAACTGCGGGGAGAGCCTCCATGCGTGGAAGGCGCCGATGGTGCCGCAGACGCTGGCGTTCGTCCCGGAGTTGGACATGGAGGACTTCTGCGATCCGGGCGGCCGCGATCTCGAGGTGGGCTCCGAGGTGACTCTGGCGGCGCTGGACAAGGTCGTGGGGGTCACCGCCAAGTGGACCCCGGCGGGCAACCCGACCGACGAGCGCGTTACTGGCGGCAGCGACAACGGCCTCGAGCGGCCCGCGTCGCCGGGCAGCGACGCCGAAGACCGCCCCTTCCCGGTAGCGCTTCACGAGACGGTGCTGCTGGAGCACTCCGGCAACGAGCTCGGGTGGTTCGTGTTCAACATGGACTTCGCGGCGCCCTTCTTCGACATGCTGAATGCGGACGTAAAAGTGGAGAACGCCACGGAGTCCACCGCCGCCCCGACGGTGGTTCGCCAGAGCGATGGGTCGGGCTCTCCGAACAAGGCGATCGACTGGAAGAACGAGGACCCCTGCACGCTCGAGAACCTCGGGGACTGTGCGCCGCGCGCGCACTACACCTGGGGCGGCACGGGCTTCGAGATCGACCTGCCCGTCTGGTTCGACGTGGACGAGGCCGGCGAGCGGATGCCGCGCTTCGGCGGCGTGATGCTCGAGCACAGCCTGGTGGTGGCGCAGGTGAACGCCGGCGTCGAATACCTCACGCCCGAGAACACCCGCGTGGTCTTCGGGGCCAGCGCCGACTTCGAGACGCTTGCGCTCGAGGACGTGATCCTCGCGATCGACGTCAACGACGTCCTCTCCGTCCTGGGCGTGGACGACCTCGTGGCGAGCCTCGGCATCCCGGATATCGGCGGGAAGGGCCCCTTCGAGGCCATGATCGGCGCGGTCCAAGCCGAGTTCGCGGAGCTGCTCACGCTCACGGGCGACGCGATCATCGCCCGCCTTCGCGAGGAGGTGGAGCTGGCGTTCGACGTGGCCATCGACGCGGTCGTGGTGTCCTTCCCCACGCTCCTCGACGACACGGTGGCGGTGGTCCTCGAGGTGAAGGCGCTGCCAGCCGTGTTGGCGAACGCGCTGGTCCTGTCGCTGGACGAGCTCCTGGCCGAGGCGTTGGTCCCGTTCACGGCGGCGCTGGACGCGGAGCTGTCAGAGCTCCTGAGCCTCTTCGTGGAGCTCTCCGCCGGAGCGGAAGTGGCGCCGTGCGACGCGCTACCGGACCAGTGCATTCGGGCGCGGGAGATCCTCGCGGCCGTCGACGATGCGCTCGCCGACGCGATCGAGGCCCTGAACGCGCTCGCGGATCCCCTGGTCGACACGGACGGCGTGGACCTGGCGCTCAACTCCCTCGACGGGGTGATCGGCGACGCGCAAGCCACCGTGACCGCAGGGCTCGACCTCTGCACCACGCTCGAAGTCGACGTGCTCGGCTCGGGCCTCGCCACGTTCAAGAGCCCGTCGCTCACCGTGAACCCGCTGCTGATCCTCCTTGCGGCCACCGCGGCGCCGCAGGTCCAGAGCGTGCTCGACGAGCTGAAGGTGCTCGAGTTCGTGGAGAACGCGAACCGCCTCGCGTCGATCCTGCCGCTGCCAATCGAGGTGGACGAGATCGAGTCGGACCTCGTGGATCGCGCGCTCGACCTCCTGAACGAGGCCAACCTGGTCATCCCGTCCTTCGAGGCCGAGCTCAAGATCCAGGACTACAGCACCGCGCTCACCGGCGCGGTCAGCCTCGTGGGCGAGGTACAGGCCGGCCTCACGGGGGTGGAGACCGAGCTCGACGCCGTCGCGGCCGAGGTGAAGCCGATCCTCCTCACGCTCGAGGAGGACGTCGCCGACCTCGTGCACCTCCTAGAGGACGTGCGGACCTTCATCGCCGAGGTGGACGCCATGGTGGCGTGCGCGCAGGACCCCGTCTGCGGGGGTGGGGTCTTCTACGGGAAGCTCGAGGTGGACATCATCGCCGCTCTCGACGCCCAGCTCTCGGCCGCCACCGACGGCGCGCTGGCGGTCTTCATCAGCCTCGCCGGCGACAATCTCGTGCTCTCGCTGCCCTCCGTCCTCCGCGAGCCCATCGACGTCGCGCTGGCGGATGTGGCCGCAGAGGTCGAGCTGGCGCTGCCTTCGCTGGAGCTGCTCCCGGCGCTCTCGACCGGGGCCGACCTTCGGCTCGCGCTGGTGGACCTGCTCATGGCGTCCCCGGCCGTGGAGTTCCTCACCCTCAGCTTCCAGAACCACTTCGACCTCCTCACGGAGGACGTCTCGATCCTGGTGGACGACCTCTTCGGCCACGTCGATGACCTGATCGCGGACCTCAACGCCTCGCTGAACAACGCCGCGGCCGACGCCTTGGCGAAGGCGAACGCGGCGATCGACGAGCTGATGCCCGAGCTGCCCATCCAGGCGGCGCAGATCGACGGCTACGCCCAGATCGCCGGCGACGCGCTCGAGCGACTGCACGTGGGCGCCGAGTTCACCATGACCGGCAGTGAGGAGGACGACACCCGCGTCTTCGGCGCCGCGCTGGACGTGACCAGCTGGGCCACCAACGGGAAGGGCGACGCCTGCGCCCCCACGGACGCGTCCAGCATGCTCGACGCCGTGATCTCTGCCCAGAACCTGCCGCTCAAGGTGGGGCCGGGAGAGCTGACGATCGAGGACCTGCACCTCGGCTTCACGCTGCAGGGCAACGGCTCGGGCCCACCCTCGCTCATCGGGCTCTTCGGGGGCATCACCACGGACGGTGCGTTGGAGTTCAACGACTTCAGCATCTACGACATCGCCTTCGAGGCGGGCGTCGGGTCGCAGGAGACGTACGTGGGCGCCAGCGCCGGCGCGTCGTTCAGCTCCATGGCCATCAACGTGTCGTTCCTGGTGGGCCGGACCTGCAACGACGACGTCCTCACGAGCCTCGACCCGCAGGCCGCCGAGTTCATCACGCTGCCCGGCGGGGTGTTCAACGGGGTGTACGTCCGCGGCGGCGCCAGCATCCCCATCATCGATCTCGGCTGCCCCCTCAACCTCGGCCTCAGCGCCGACGTGGGCTCCTGGTTGCTGGGCGGTCCCCCGCTCACGCTGGGCGGTCTCGTCGGGGGAGGCGGCTACGGCAAGATCGGCTGCATCGGCGCCCTCCGCGGTCAGGCCACGGCGTTCGCCGAGCTCTCGGGCAACGTCATCAAGTTCCGCGGAGAGGGCTGGGGCGCCGCTGGCGTGGGCCTGAAATGCGACCCCGAGACCTGGAGCACGCTCCAGAAGTCTCGCGACGACAAGAGCTGTGGCACCGGCGACGCCAGCCTCAGCCTCACCTTCCAAAACGGCAAGTGGACGGTCCCGTCCCCCAAAGTGAGCGCGGTGCACTGATCATGAGTACGCGAACCCACCACGCCCTCTTCGTCATCCTCGCCCTCGCCGGCAACGCCCTCGCCCAAGAGGACCAGCTGGTCTTCTCGGCGATCCCGACTCGCCTCGGCTCGATCTCCGCGACAGGGCCTGGCCCCGCGGTGGTCGTGACCTGGGGAGCCCCCGACGCCATCGCCGGGCTCACGGAGTTCAGGCTCTACCGAGACGGCGCGCTCCTCGCCACCATCCCGTACGCCGTCCGCCCGGGAGTGGAGATCGAGGCGCTCTACGCCGCGCCGGAGAACGAGCGCCGAGCCCGAGAGCTCGAGACGAACCTCGAGGCCGCCGGCGTCCTCACCACCCCCTTCGGCGAAGCGGTGGCGGCGCAGCTCACTGACGACTCGTTCTTCGCGCACTTCAGCAGCCGGCTCGATCCGACGCTGGCCGTGGCCCGCGGCCTCGGCTGGGTCGACCGCACCGCGAGCGGGACGGTGAAGTACCGGCTCGACGGCGTGATCGACCCCGGCGGCACCTCGGAGGAGATCGTGGTGCTGGGTACGGCCACGGTGGACGCCAGTACGCCGTGGAAGGCTCCAGCGGCCACCGCGTTTCGGGTGCTCCCGGCCGGCGCGCTGGCGCGGTGCGACGCACCGGAGGCGATGCGCGCCCACGGCGTATTGGCCTTCGACTGGGAGACACCGGGCACCGGCGGCCCCGAGCGCTTCGCGCTCAGCGAGGCGATCGCGGGCTGGGATCTCTATCGGAGCGACGCCCCCGCGCTGTCTGATCCGGCGCGCGACCTCGCGGCCGAGGCAGAGCTGCTCGCGCACGACGACGCCGGCTTGGTGGCGTTCTCGGGTCTCGTGAAGGTGAACGACGTCCCGATCCTGGCGGCCTCGGATCTGCCGGTCGAAGAGACCACCTACGAAGGCTGGTCGCCCGCGGCGCCGCAGGTGACGCTGGGACGACTGGAGACCGCAGAGGCCGGCATGCGCCCGGGCGAGACGTACGCGTTCTATCTCGTCCCGCGGGATCGCACCGGTAACTACGGCGAGACGACCTCGGTGCTCGGGAAGGTCCCCGACACGCTGCCGCCGCCGGCACCCTGGAACATCCGCGCGGTGCGGCGCCCCACCCTCAACGGGGGCGCCACGCCGGACACGCAGTTCATTCGCTGGCCCCAGGTGAACGTGCTCAACTTCGTTGAGGAGCACCCGCACCGGACCTACTGCAACCTCGAGGACGCGAAGTTCACCCGCGAGCTGGCCTACGTGGGAACCGCCGAGACGTGCCCCACGGTGGGCGAGGGCGCGCGCGTGAGCCTGCGCGTGGCGAAGTACGACATCTATCGGTTCGAGTCGCCGGCAGACGCGCAGGGCTTCAGAGACTCCGACGGCGACGGGGTGAGCGACCTCTTGGAGCGAGCGCCGCTGGGCGACCCCGCGGCCTCGCCGCCGCTGTCCGAGCCCGGGACCGCCTGCGACCCGATAAAGCGCCCTTTCGGTGCGCCGAACTTCAAGGTCGGCTCGATCGCGGCGAAGGACGCGGTCCCCGACACCCGCCAGCGCGAGGTGCTCGAGTGGGCCGACACCGTCGAGGAGGCCGATCTCGGCAAGGTCTTCTGGTATCGCGTGGTCGCCGTGGGCGAGACCGGCGCGCGGGGCCCGATGTCGGCCCCGGTGCGCGCGATGTTCCCGGCCTATCGCCGCACGGCGCGGCGCTGGGTCGACCCGCCGATGAGCTGCCACGAGTACATCACGTACCACCAATGCAACAGCGACGACCGCCCGATCACCGATCTCACAGGGACCGCGGCGCAGGCCACCATCCAATGTGGCGACAAGACCTGGACCTTCGAGCTCACTGAGCCGCCCCCGGGCGCTGGACTGCCGTCAGACGCGGTGGTCAGCGAGAAGTGGGGTCAGGGGATGTGCGGCGGCCAGAACGAACAGGCCATGCCGAACGAATGCGCCGGCAAGGACGTCGTAATCACCTACTACGACGACGCGGGGAACGTCATCGCGCAGGTCACGGTCGGGAAATACAACGGGGACATCTGCCTCTGTGCGCAGCTCAATCAGAACTGCTTCGATCCCCCGCCCTCGGTGGTGGACAGGGGCTACGAGCCCGTGCCCTACGACCCGGCTACCGAGTGTGTGTCGGTCTATCGACGCATCGGCGAGGAGCTCCAGCGGGTCGAGACCATCTGCGACGAGCTGGTGGAGGACTACGAGAGCTTCTACCCGGACGACCTCCTCGGAGGTCCCGCCTGCCTCTTCCAGGCCGTGACCAGCGCCACCGGCGCCATCAGCGCGCGTTTCCCCCTGGGCTGTGAAGAAGACAGCCAGGCGGCCGCGGAGGTGCCCACGCTCGCGGGCCTCGTCTTCCCGGCGGGGGCCACCACGGCGGAGGTACGGATCATCCCGCCGGAGCAGCCGGTACTCGGGTTCATCGCTGAGCTCCGCCGGGCGGACGGCACCGATCGCGTCACCAGCTTCGTGCGCCTCGGCACACTCGGAACACTGGGCGAGGTGCTCGACACCATCGAAGTGGGACCGGAGCCCGCTACCGGAACCACCGAGGAGTGGTGCCTGCGAGCGCGCACCGTGGTCTCCAACGCTGCGGCCACCACGATCACCGACACGCTCTCCGACTGGACCCCCGATCTCTGCGTCCTGCGAATGGGGCCCGACGCGGTGGAGCCGGAGTACATCCCCTGGCCCGAGATCCCCACCCCGCGTGAGGCCGAGGCGCTCGTAGCGCTCTACCTCGACGGCGACGGCTTCCCGGTGGTGCACCTCGGCGGGCCGAAGCTCACCTGCGTGAACGAGTCGCTGTTCCCGAAGTGCGTGGGCACCGAACCGGACAGCCCGAAGGTGGACGCCATCGACAGGTGCCTGTGGCCGCTGGTGCCGCTGGAGCGTCAGGAGTGCGCCATCACCTGCGACACGATCACCGAGTCGCTGGAGGGCCAGCTGGGCTTCGTGGCGTATCGCCAGGGGCGCGCGAGCTCGCTCTCTGCGGCCGCCGACTACGCCCAGGTGTCGCCGCTCATCAACTACGTCCACTGCACCCAGATCACGCCCGACGTGAAGCCGCCCGAGGGGCAGGTCGTGGCCCCCCCGGACCCGATCGACACCCACGCCGACCCCTACGTGGGCCTGGCGGACTTCTCCGGGGTCTTCGACGGCGAGGCGGGCCCGCCCTGGAGTGGCGTCGAGCTCTTCTTCGTAGATCGCGCGCCGCACATCGCCGGCTGGGAGTACCGCTATCAGTTCGTGTACTTCGACGCAGCCGGGGAGATCACCGAGACGCGCACCTCCAACTGGGTTTCGGCGGATTGAGTCACATGAACACCCGACTTCTCCTCACCCTCGCCCTGCTGGCCCCCGTCTCCCGCGCCGCGTCGCCGCTCGAGGACGGCACGGCCGCCAACGTCTGGGTCCTGGACGCCAACGGCAGCCCAGTGGCCACGTACCGGGTCGGCGCCGACTTCACGACGTCCGCGGCGATCAGCGGCGGCGGCATACTGGCGACGGCGCTCGATGGCACCACGTTGCTGGTGCCTGGCACCACGGCGTCCTCCGACGTGCTGGTGAATGCGCTCAACAGCAGCGTCCCGCTGCCGCTGCTGGCGCCCCCCATGTCTGTGGTGGGAGTCACCGCGGCCCTCAACAGCTCCGCGGCGCCTGCGTCGCCCACGGTGGACATCCGCCCGGCCGCGGGCGTCTACACCACCACCACGCGCGTCACCATCGACGCCTACCCCTCGGCCACGGGCTCGGATCCCGTGGAGCTCTACCTGACGGTCGGCTCCGACCCCGAGTTCCTCGTGGAGGGCACGTCGGCGGTCGAGGTCTTCGTCCTGAACGGCGACCACACGATCACCGCGCGGGTAGTCCAAGGCACTGTCCAGGTCACCCAGAGCGCCACCTATACCCTGGACGGGACGCAGCCCAAGCGGCGCGACACCGACGGCGACGGGATCCCGGACTTCGTGGAGAAGCAGAAGGGGCTCGACCCGTTCCGTGACGACACCCGCGACGACCGGGACGGCGATGGCTGGACCGACTGGGACGAGGTGCTCCGTGGACTCGACGCGGACAGCCCGGGGATCACCCCCGAGGACACGGACGGCGACGGCTGGAGCGACTGGGACGAGGAGCTCCGCGGCACCCTGACGGGCGACGCGATCTCGGTCCCGGTCGCCTCTACGCTGTACGGCGTCGAGTACAACATCTCGGGGTCCACCTTCGACGACGCCGCGGGCACGGTGCCCACGACCGACGAGGGGCTCGTCGTGGTTCGAAACACGCTCGGACGCGTGCTGGGCTGGGCGGTCGGCGCGGGGAGGACGAGCGCTGCGGCGGCAGAGGATCCCGCGGTCCTCTCGGTGGGCGACCCGATCCTGATGCTGGGCGAGGACTTCTTGGACATCCCGCTCGCGACCTTCGGGCCGATCCGCGTGGCGGGCGACACGGACCTGGTCGTCCTGGCGGCTGCCGGCCGGCGCACGAAGAAGGCCTGGCTCACGGGGTCTCCGGAGGTGCTCCCGTCGGAAGTGGCGGCGCAGCTCGAGGCGGAGTCTGCCGACTGGGTCACGGTTTCAGACTACCTCGAGGTGTACGAGGCGGAGCTGGCCGCGAGGCTGGTGATCGACGCGACGACGGTGCTCCACACGGAGTCCGCGCTGGGCGTGGCCCTCGTCGAAGCGGTGCTGGGCTGGACGCTCACGGCGGAACCCGGCGGGTCCTTCTTCGTGGTGGCGCCGGTTCGCCTGGGAGAGCCCAGCCCGCTGCGCACCGGCGAGGCTGTGAGCGCGGTCCCCTGGGGCGGGACGCTCGCGGAGGTGGCCGCCCTCGGCGACCAGAGCACCTTCTCGGGCGGCGTGGACGCAGTGGCCGTGCGCGCCACGCTGTTCGCGGCACCGGACTCGCCCACCGACTCCGCGACCGACGCCCTCGCCCTGAGACTCCAGCAGCCCGAGGCTGGGACGGAAACGGCCACGCTGGCCTATCAGTCGCGCCTCATCGCGTTCGCGGGGCGGGCCGCCGTGGACGGCTTCGTGCCGCTGGACTCCGTAGGGACCGATCCCTGGCGCCCCGGCGATGACGCCGACTCCGACGGTCTCTCCAACGAGGCCGAGCTGGCGGCCGGGCCTCTGCTGGCGAGCGACCCGCTCTACCCCGACAGCGACGACGACGGCCGGGGTGACCTCGGCGATCCGTGTCCCACCGACGCCAGCGACGCGTGCCTCGAGGATCAGTCGTTCGCGACCGACGTGGACCACGACGGCGTCCTCGACGCCATCGACAACTGCTTCGGGACGTTCAACCCCACCCAGGAAGACACCAACGGCGACCTCATCGGAGACGCGTGCAACGCCGCCGCACGGATCGCGATCCCCGTGGCCAACCTCGAGGTGCTCGAAGGCTCGGAGCTCACCTTCACGAGCATGGTGTCCGGGGTCGGCGCGGTCTCTTACGAGTGGTTCCTCGACGGCTCGTCGAAGGGGACCGGGGACTCGCTGACGTTCACGGCCTCGAGCGCGGAGTGGGGCGGCTCGGTTGTGGTGGAGCTCTGGACCGTGTTGGCGCCAGGAAAGATTCTGACCAAGTCGGACGAGCGCCTCGTGCGCATCCTCTCTGGCGACGCGCCCGTGCCCTGTCTGGCCCTCGACTGCTCGGACAGCAACGCGTGTTCGGACGACTCGTGTGACCTGGACCTCGGGTGCATCAACACGCCGATCCCGGGCTGCAAGCCGTGCGACGACGCCGGGGACTGTGACGACGGCGCCACCTGCACCACGGACGCCTGCCTCGGGGGGGTGTGCGTCAACACGGCGCGCTCCGGCCCGGCGTGCGACGACGGCAACGCGTGCACCACCGGAGACAAGTGCCTCTCGGGCCTCTGCGCCGGCGGAACTCCCACGAATTGCGATGACGGCGACCCGTGCACTGTGGAGTCGTGCGTGGCCCCCGGCGGGTGCGTCATCATCGACGATCCCACGCCCGATCCGATCCTCTGCCCGGAGTGCGCCACGGACGCCGATTGCGCCGCCGGGAGCTGCACGGGCGGCGTGTGCTGCATCGGGAACATGGTGATCGACACACCGTTCGTGTGGAACCCAGGGGATCCCACCCCGAGCATCTGCATCGAGGCGGGCGTGGAGTTCAGCCTGGTCCTGTCGACCACGGTCGCGGGGTCCGTGAAGCTGAAGTCGCCCGCCGGGGTGAGCCTCGCCAGCTCGTCTTCCACGAAGTCTCTGTTCGCGGAGGTCGAGTCCGCGCCGCTCCCCGGCGCGTACACGGTCACGCTCGGACACAGCGTCGCAGTCACGCTGACCTTCTTCACGGGTGTGGACGAGGAGGACGTGGTCCCCGCGTTCGGGACCGCGTTCACCACCCCGATCGGCACCGTGGGGGCCGAGGTCTACCAGCGCTTCAACGGCACCGCCGGCATGCGCGTGTCCGTCCGGTCCATCATCAACGACGACCCGTGCAACGACGTCTCCGTACTCAACCCGGATGGGACGACGCTCTGGACCCAGTACTCGTGTGGCACGCAGTTCTCGGACGCCGTGACGCTCCCAGTGGATGGCGAGTACGCGGTCTACGCCGATCCGACCGGGGCCACCGCCTCCGGCGTGACCACCACGATCTGGCAGCTCCCCGCAGACCCCGTAGTCGTGGTCACCGCCGGCGGCCCCACCGGGAACCTGCCGCTACTCACGCCAGGGCTGAACGGCTCGTTCCAGTTCGTGGCCTCGGTGGGGGATCGCCTCGCGCTGCAGACCAACAACATCAGCTGCACCAACTACGATCTCCTCGCCCCGAGCGGGGTCAACGTGGTGAGCGAATACTCATGCGGCGCGCTCTTCGTGGACCCGGTCATCCTCGCAGAGACGGGGACCTACACGTGGACGGTGAACCCCGTGGGGACCGGGACGGGCACGAGCCAGCTCACGACGTACCTGCTCCCAGCCGACCCCGTGGTCGCCGCCAGCGTCGGTGGGGGCACCACCTCGCTCGACCTCCCCTACCCCGGGCTCTTGGGCACCGCGGAGTTCTCCGTGGTCGCCACGGCCCGCGTGGCCATCACGTTCACGAAGGCGGGCACCATGGGCTGCACCACCTACACGCTGAAGGCGCCGTCGGGCGCCACGGCGTGGTCCCAATACTCGTGCGGCACGCCCTTCATGGACGCGACTGACCTCACCGAGACCGGGACCTACGCGCTCACGATCAACCCGGGCAACAACGGGTCGGGCAACAACACGTTCAACATCATCGCGGTGCCTGCGAACGCGGCCTTCGCGGGCGTGATCGGCGGTCCGGTCGTCGCAACGGCGAACACCGTCGTGGGCCAGAATATCGACGTGACCTTCACGGGAGCGGCGGGACAGAACTTCGCCTTCACTGGGGCTCCGGGCTCGAAGAGCGTTGCGTACACCTTGACCGACCCGGCCGGCGCGGTGGTCCACACCGGATCCAAGATCGGGAGCTACACCTCGCCGACCCTGGTCCTCGGCAGCGCGGGCACGTACCGGCTCACCGTGAACCCCAACGGCGCGGACGTCCTGACGGTGAACGTCACGCTCACCTCGCCGCCCTAGTAAGGCCGCGAAAGATTCTTTTGCCCGGTTTCCGGGGCTGCGGGTCTCAAGGGATGAACGGCGCGCCGATGGGCGGCGCACCCCACCCCTGAGGAGCCCTCCATGAAGACCCGCATCGCTCTCACCGCGTTCTCTGCCGGCGCCGTCTCCGCGACCGCCAGCGCCGACAACTCGCACCTCTACATCGTGGGCGGCGTCGCGGAGCCCGGCTATGAGGCCGTGGGCGCGCTGGTCGACGGCGGCGAGTGGTACTGCTCCGGCACGCTCGTGGCGCCGACCGTGGTGATCACGGCCGGCCACTGCCTCGAGGGCATGGACCCGGGGTCGCTGGGCTTCTTCATCGGGAACAACGCGAACGACCTCGCCTCGGGGCGCGTCCTCAAGGTGAAGAGCGGGCACATCGAGCCCGGCTACCCGGGCGACGACACCCACGACATCGCCGTGGTCGTGCTGGCCGAGCCCGCCACGGCCGCCCCGATCCCGGTCATGCTGGCCCCCATCCCCGACCTCACCGGCAAGTCGGCGTTGTTCGTCGGCTTCGGCCTCACCTCGCCGAACGGCCCGTCAGGCGAGAAGCGGTCGGTGAGCATCCCGATCTCCACGGTGCGGCCGAACGAGCTCGAGTATGCCGACCCGCAGCGCAACACGTGCAACGGGGACTCTGGCGGGCCGGCGCTCTACCCTTTCAACGGGCAGCTCCACCTCGTGGCCGTGACCTCCGCGGGTGACGCCGATTGCGCCGAGTGGGGCGTGAACATCCGGACCGACGCGTTCGCGTCCTTCATTGCGCCGTTCTTGGACGGGCAGCTCGACCCGGTGGCTGCACAAGAACCCGGCGAGCCCACCGAGCCCGACTCGATGGACCCCGACGTGGAGGAGTGGGACGAGGCGGAACCCGGGATGGAGGAGACCGACGAGACAGAGCCCGGGGCGGAGGAGTGGGACGACTCGGACCTCGACATGGGCGAGCTCGACGGTGACGAGACCGACGGCCCCGAGCTGGACGAGACGGAGGTCGACGAGGCAAGCCCAGCCGACGGGGCCGACGGGGCCGATGGGGCCGACGGGTTCGAGGAGACCGGGGTCGCAGTCCCCGCCGTGGACGAGGGCGCGCCTCAAGGTCCCGTGGCCAGCGACGACGCAGGCGGTGTGAAGCCCGGGAGCAAGGGCGGCGCCGCCGCCGGATGTACCTCGGTGGGGAACGACGACACGGACCCCGCGATCGCGCTGGGTATGGTTGGGCTGGCCTTCTTTCTCATGCGCCGGCGCGTCGCCTAGAGAGACGGCCGTGTAGAAACAAGGCCTTCTGAGGCTGGGGTGGGGATTTCACCGGAGCACGGGAGCGCGGAGGTGAACCGGGCCCGGGGAGCTCTGCTGCCCCGGCCCCAACATGAATCGTCTCCCACGGGCGCCGAAAGGCACGAGCCACCCAGCCGAACGAAGGTCGGCAGCGTTGCGGCGAGGCCCGCGCCGAGTGCATGCTCCGCGGGCTTCGCCGGCTGCCGTGGAGGGTCATGACCCGCTCCGAAATCGACGCCCTGTATCGCCGCTTCGGCCCGCTCGTCTTCCGCCGCGCCCGCACCCTGCTACGCAGCGAAGACGACGCCGCCGAGGCGGTGCAGGAGGTCTTCATTCGGGCGTTCGGGGGAGCGGAGCGCTTCGACGGCCGGTCGACCCCCTCCACATGGCTCTACCAGATCACCACCCACTACTGCTTGAACCGCCTCCGCGACGCGGGAAGGCGGCAGGAGCTGTGGGAGGAGAACCTCGGGGGAGCGCCCGTGGAGGAGGTGCTGGCCAGCGACCCGGCGCGGCTCGTCCTCCTGAAGGGGCTCCTGGCCGAGGCAGAGCCCGAGGAGGCGGCCGCTGCGGTGTACGTCTTCGTGGACGGCATGAGTCACGACGAGGCGGCGCCGCTGCTCGGGGTCTCTCGTCGGACGGTTGGTAACCTCTTGGACCGCTTTCTCAGCGCCGCTCGCAAGCGGCTCGGGAGGACCCCTTGACCCCCACGGACCACCTCAGCGCCCTCAAGCTCGAGCAGCTGGCGCTCGGCGAGCTGCCGCCGGGAGAGGCCCGGGCGGCGGGCGAGCACCTGGCCGGCTGCGCTCGGTGTGCCACGGCCGAGTCCGAGCGCGCGGCGGCGGAGCTGGCGCTCTTCGCGCACCCCGTGGATCCCGCCGTGCAGCGGATCCACGCAGCGGTCGGGGGCCGAGTCCCGCCGGAGGTCGAGCGCCTGTTCACGGGCCGCATTGAGCGCCCTTGGTGGCAGCGGGGCGCGTGGCTCGGGGCGTTCCTCGGCGCCACCGCGGCGGCGATGGTGGTGATGGTCACGCGTCGGCAGGCGACACAGCCGGCGCCACTCGACGGGGACGTGGTGCGCGTCAAGGGCGGTCTCGGGCTCACGGTCTACCGAGAGCGAGGCGGCGAGGTCACCACCCTGCTCCCTGGCGACACGGCCACCGAGGGCGACCAGCTGAAGTTCGGGCTGCGCGCGCCCGCCGCCGGCTTCGTGGCCGTCCTGGGGCGCGAGGCGAGCGGAGCGACCTACGTGGCGCTCCCGGCGTCCGGAGAGTCCATCGCGGTCAGGCCCACTGACACCGAGCTCCCGGGCGCGGCGCGTCTCGACGGCTCTGTCGGCGACGAGCTCCTCGTGGTGCTCTGGTGCCCGGAGGGCTTCCAAGGCGCGGCGCTGGCAGCGCAGGAGATGCGCGGCTCCGATGAGCTGGGCTGGCGCCCGGCAGTGCCCCCGGGGTGCGTCACGGAGAGCTTCCCGCTGAAGAAGGTGGCCGCGCCGTGAGCCGCGCGGTCGTCCGGATCCTCGTGGCGCTTGTGGCGCTCGTGGCCCTGGAGGCACACGCCGCCGTGCACCTCGTGGCGATCGGCGCCAATCGTGGAGAGCCGGACGAGACCCCGCTCCTACACGCCGAGCGCGACGCGTCGCTCTTCGCAGGCGTGATGCGCCGCCTGGGCGGCGCCGAAGACGTCGTAGAGCTCTACGGCGAGGACGCCAACGCCGTACGCGGCGCGCTGCAGGCCGTGGGCCGGCGCCTCGGGCCGGGCTCGCAGCTCGTGATCTACTACTCGGGCCACGCGGACGCCCGCGGCCTGCACCTCACCGGCACGCTCCTCCCGTATCGCGAGCTGGAGAGCACGGTGCTGGGGCTGCCAGCGCGGGTGCGGGTGCTGATCCTGGACGCCTGCCGGAGCGGCGCCGCCACGCGCGTCAAAGGCACCACGGCGGGCAAGGACTTCGTGGTGGGCCCTGAAAGCCCCAGCCTGCCCGAGGGCACGGCGATCATCACCTCGAGCGCCGCTGGCGAGGACAGCCACGAGTCCGACCGGCTCCGCGGCTCGTTCTTCACCCACCACCTCGTCACGGGGCTGAGGGGCGCCGCCGACCGCAACGCGGATGGCCGGGTGACGCTGGGCGAGGCGTACGACTACGCTTACCACCAGACCCTCCGCGCCAGCGGCACCACGCCCAACCTCCAACACCCCACGTTCTCCGTGGACTTGCGCGGCCGCACTGACGTGGAGCTCACGCGCCTCGACCGCGACAAGAGCCGCTCCGGACGCCTCGCGTTCGCGCGCGGAGGCAACTACCTCGTCCTCGAAGAAGGCGACGCCGGCGCTGTGGCCGCCGAGCTCACGGTGCCTGCTGGGGGCGGCTCGCTGCTCCTCCCGCCGGGGACGTACTTCGTCCAGCGGCGCGATCGGACCGCATACGAGGAGTGGACGCTGTGCCTCACGGCCGGCGCGACCGTCGCCGCAGACTCGACGCCCGGACGGACCGTGGCCTACGCGCGCCTCCTGCGAAAGGGGGGGCACGCGGAGCCCGCGGTGCACGGCCTACTCCTGATGGGCGCGGGGCGCGGCGGGGTGCTCGGTGGCGTGGGCGGCCACGGCGTGCTGGCCTACACCATCGACTTACCGGCGCTGACCCTGGGCGTGCGCGTCCGGGGCGGGGGCGGCGACCTCGGAGGCACGCTCGAGTCCACGACCCTCGAGCTCGGCATGGGGCTCACGGTGGAGCGCGTCATCGACCTCGCCTGGCTCAGCCTGGCGTTCGGCGTCGCGGTGGAGGGCGTTCTACACCACCAGCGTTTCGAGAGCCGCGGGGACGCGCCGGCGCGCACCGGCTGGGGCGTGGGGTTCGCCGCGTTGTTGGCCCTGGAGCGCGAGCTCGGCGCCGGGTGGCTCTTGCGCCTGGAGGCGGGGCCGATCGCGCAAGTGCTGGAGAAGGCTGTGGTAACGGACGGCGTGGTCACCGGCAGCGAGTGGGCGAGCCCGGTCACCTGGTGGTTCGCTGGGGGTCTCGGGTGGCGGTTTTGACGCGGCGGCCTTGGCCATGTGGCGTGGTCGCGCTCGCGGCCTGCTCGGATCCCGTCGTGGGCGCCGACTATCGCGGCGAGCCGCTCTTCTCCGTGCCGGGCCAGGTGCTTCAGTTCGACTCGACCGCGTTGTCC
>SXGT01053872.1_pt1 | contig 56903 bp, 57 predicted proteins | sample 3176221 | NCBI WGS metagenome assembly SXGT01 (sample SAMN11356862, study PRJNA531348) | freshwater metagenome | isolation source: freshwater sample F1-120 | place: China: Fuxian Lake, Yuxi | collected 2017-12-25 | reverse complement strand
GGACGCGGGCAACATGCTTAAACCGGCCTTGGCCAGAGGCGAATTGCACTGCGTGGGCGCCACCACTTTGGACGAATACCGGCAATACGTGGAAAAAGACGCGGCTTTGGAGCGGCGTTTTCAAAAGGTCTTGGTCGACGAGCCCAGTGTGGAGGCGACCATAGCCATCTTGCGTGGTTTGCAAGAAAAATACGAGTTGCACCACGGCGTGGAAATTACCGATCCGGCCATTGTGGCGGCGGCGGAATTGTCGCACCGTTACATTACCGATCGCTTTCTACCTGATAAAGCCATCGATTTGATCGATGAAGCGGCTTCGCGCATTAAGATGGAAATCGATTCCAAACCGGAAATCATGGACAAGCTAGAACGCCGTTTAATTCAGTTGAAAATCGAGCGGGAAGCGGTGCGCCGTGAAAAAGACGAGGGCAGTAAAAAACGCTTTGAGTTGATAGAGCAAGAGATAGACAAATTGGGCAAAGAGTACGCCGATTTGGAAGACATCTGGAAGGCGGAAAAAGCCCAGGTGCAAGGGTCCTCGCACATAAAAGAAGCCATAGAGAAAATAAAATTTGAGATGGAAGAAGCCACGCGAAAAGGCGAATGGCAAAAAGTGTCGGAATTGCAATACGGTAAATTGCCGGCCTTAGAACAGCAGTTGAAGCAAGCGGCCAGCATGGAAGGCAGCCAAGCCGTTACTAAAAACAAGATGTTGCGTACCGAAGTGGGGGCCGATGAAATTGCCGAAGTGGTCAGTCGGGCGACCGGCATCCCAGTGGCCAAAATGCTGCAAGGCGAACGCGGCAAATTGCTCACCATGGAAAGCAAATTGCACGAGCGGGTAGTCGGCCAAGACGAAGCGGTGAGATTAGTGTCGGACGCCATACGCCGTTCGCGTTCAGGTTTGGGTGACCCCACTCGGCCCTATGGTAGCTTTTTGTTTCTAGGCCCTACTGGCGTCGGTAAAACCGAGTTGTGCAAGGCCTTGGCTGGCTTTTTGTTTGACAGCGAAGACCATTTAATTCGTATCGACATGAGTGAGTTCATGGAGAAGCATTCGGTTGCCCGCATGATAGGCGCGCCGCCGGGTTACGTCGGTTACGAAGAAGGCGGCACCTTGACCGAGGCAGTGCGTCGCAAGCCCTATAGTGTGATTCTGCTCGATGAAGTGGAGAAAGCCCACCCGGATGTGTTTAATGTCTTGTTACAAGTGCTGGACGACGGCCGCTTAACCGATGGCCAAGGCCGCACGGTGGATTTTAAAAACACCGTGATCATCATGACCAGTAACTTAGGCTCGCAAATGATACAAAGCATGAGCGATCAAGATTACCAAGTGGTGAAATTGGCAGTGATGGGCGAAGTAAAAACGCATTTCAGACCAGAATTCATCAACCGTATCGATGAGGTGGTGGTATTCCACGCCTTGGATGTGAGCAATATACGCTCGATTACTAAAATTCAATTGCAGTACTTGGCAAAACGCTTGGCGGCCATGGACATGCAGTTGGAGATGAGCGAGGCAGCGATTGCAGAAATTGCCAACGCAGGCTTCGATCCAGTTTACGGGGCCAGGCCATTAAAACGTGCCATCCAGTCGGAAATAGAAAACCCCTTGGCGCGCGAGATTTTAAATGGCGACTTTATGGCCAAGGACGTAATTAAAGTGGATGCAAAGGCAGGTAAAATAGTCTTTTCAAAAGCCTAAGGATGGCCATGCAACAAGTCACGGCAAGCATACAGGTTAGCACCCAGGGTAGGCGACTTTACGACATCAGTGCGCAGGTCGCTGCGCACGTTAAGCAAAGTGGCTTGCAAACTGGTTTGTTGACCCTTTACATTCAACACACCTCGGCGAGTTTATTGATCAACGAAAATTACGATCAAGACGTCTTAGTCGACATGGAGGCTTTTTTCAATCGCTTGGTACCAGATGGCGACCCGCTGTTTGTGCACACGGTGGAAGGCCCGGATGACATGCCGGCGCACATTAGGAGTGCGCTCACGCAAACCCATTTGGCCATACCGGTGTTAAATGGGCAGCTTGCACTAGGCACATGGCAGGGTGTGTTTTTATATGAACACCGGCACCTGCCAGCTCAACGTAAGGTGCTATTGCATATTTTGGGCGAGTAAGCCGGCCATTATTACAATTGAATACAGAACTATTACATTCAATTCACAGTCAGCCACTGGCTTTTGGTTAGACTGATTGGACCGGGCTTTATCGGCCTCTGCAGGCTGATTGTCAACTTAAGCGTGGTGTTATTTTTATACGATTCGATTAAAAAAAGGAAAGCATTATGTCATTGGTATTACGCGCTATTTTAGTGGTTGGTTTGGCTGGTTTGGTATTGCAAGGTTGCGGTCAAGAAGAAGCGCCTGCGCCGGCTGAGGCACCTGCTGCCGCTGCGCCTGCGGCAGAAACAAGCACGGCAACGGGAGGCTATGAGCCATCTGCGGACGAACGTGTGCCGGGTATCACATTGGACGCGGCTGCATTGGAAGCGCAAATGAACGCGGCGAAAGCCCAAGCCGAAGCGGCCAGCAAAGCCAATTAAGACTTAATTAACAAGGCTCCAGCTCAGCGGATCGAAAGGTCTGCTCTGGCGCCTTAATTCGTAATACAAGCCGTTCGCTTCGTTGCCGCCGCTGTTGCCTACCGAAGCAATGGCATCCCCAGCTTTAACACTGTCACCTACCTGTTTTAAAACCGCTTGATTGTTGCCGTATAAACTCATGTAGCCATCGCCGTGATCCAAGATAATCAGGTTGCCAAAGCCGCGTAACCAGTCGGCAAACACCACCCGTCCGCTGGCGACGGATTTAACTTCCGATCCTTCATTGGCTTTGATAAACAAGCCTTTCCATGAAATGCCGGAATCCGCTCGGCTGCTACCAAATCGATTGCTCACCTCACCGCGCACAGGTAGTCTTAACTTGCCTCTAAGTGATGAAAAATTGCCGCTGTGGCCCTCAAAGCTGGGCTCAACGTTGTTTGCCAACGCGGGTGCGGGCTCTTGCGCGGCTTTATTGGACTCGCTGCTATCGGCGGGTGCAGTGCGTTTATTTTTTTGTTTTTTTCCGCTAGGTGGCGTGGCTCGGGCTAAGCGTTCCACCAATTGCGAGAGGCGTTTTTCATCGCGGCTGAGTTTTTTAATTTCACCGCGTTGCATGGCAATTTGCTGCGACAGGCTGCGAACAATTTTTGATTTAACTTGCTTTTGCGACTGCAGTACTTGCCGTTCATTTATTTGTTTTTGCTTGAGTTCAGCGACTTTTTCCAAGGTGCTGGTGGTCTCTTCATTCAGTTGATTGAGGTGATTCAAGTTGCCTTGCATTTTATTGATGAGTTCGGCGCGCACTTTAGCGATGTAAGAAAAATAGTGCACGTCGCGCGCCATGGCGCTAGGGCGGTCGTTCTGCAAGACCATTTGCACGTAACTTTGGCGGCCATGCAAGTATTGTTGGTAGAGTTGCTTGCTCAGTTGTTTTTGTTGGCTGGTCAAGGCTTGGTTGGTGGCCAGCGATTCCGCCGCCAATTTGGCTAGCATGGCCTTGTGCGCTTGCTGTTTCTGATTAATTTCATAAAGCTTTTTATTGGCCAGGCTGATCGCCACTTCGCTGTCTTTTAATGCATCAGCGGCATCCTTGCGCGCTTCTTGCGATTGGTTTAAAGCCTGTTTCAGCTTGGCTAATTTTTCTTGCACCAAGCTCAAACTTTGTGGCGTTGCCTCGCTTTTCTTTTCCGCATGCGCGACATGGCTTAGGCTCAATAGCAATACCATTGCCATAAGGCAGGCGATGGGTAGTTGGTAATAAGGCGATGGCGTGCGCATGGTTAGGCCTTTATGGCAGAAAATGAACAAGGTTTTTGCCCGTCATTTCAGCTGGTTGCGCCAAGCCCATTAAGTGCAGCAAGGTCGGCGCCAAATCGGACAGCGCGCCATCTTGGTCTAGACTGGCAGGACGGCCTAGGTAAACCAGTGGCACTTTGTTGGTGGTGTGCTGAGTATGCGCTTGTTGGTTTGCGCCATCGAACATCATTTCTGCGTTGCCGTGGTCGGCCGTGATGATGACTTCGCCGCCTGTGCTTCGCATAGCGGCTGCGATGCGGCCTACGCAGGTGTCCAAGGTTTCTATGGCTTTAATGGCCGCTGCTAAATTGCCGGTATGGCCGACCATGTCGCCATTGGCGTAGTTGCAAATAATGGCATGGTATTGCCTGGATAAGATTGCTTCTTCTAAGCGATCAGTTAATTCGTAAGCGCTCATTTCGGGTTGCATGTCGTAGGTGGCCACCGGTGGGGAGGGCACCAAAATACGCTCTTCACCAGGAAAGACGGTTTCTTCCCCGCCGTTAAAAAAGAAGGTGACGTGCGGGTATTTTTCCGTTTCGGCGATGCGCAGTTGCTTTAACCCTAAGCCAGACAAATACTCACCCAAGGTGTTTTTCACGGCAAAGGGCGGAAATATAGCGGACGCATTGGGCTCTTTGGCATCGTGCATGGTGAGCGTGAAGTAGCCGGCTAACTGGGGCTGATGGCGACGGTGAAAGCCATCAAAGGCCGGGCTTAATAATGCATGGGTGAGTTGACGGGCGCGATCCGAACGAAAGTTCATGTTCACCACCACGTCGCCGTCTTCTAAGTGGGTGGGGGCTTCGTGCTCAGCGCGGATGGCCGTGCACTTTACAAATTCATCGTTTTCACCGCGTGCGTAAGCCGCTTGCAATGCCAGCTCGGCGCTGGGGTAGCAAAATTCGCCCATGCCTTCAGTGATCAGCGCGTAAGCCGCTTCCACCCTAGGCCAGCGTTTGTCTCTGTCCATGCTGTAAAAACGGCCGCTCACCGATAGGATTTTACCTACGCCTAACGCCTTAATTTTGGCTTCCAGCGCGGCCAGGAAAGGGCTGGCGCTAACTGGCGGCGTGTCTCTGCCGTCCAGGAAGGCGTGCACGTAGACTTTTTTCAAACCCAGTTTAGCAGCCATTTCCAGCATGGCGTGGATGTGTGAATCGTGGCTGTGTACGCCACCGTCGGAGAGTAAGCCCATGACGTGTAGGGCTTTATTGGTATTTTTAATGCCGAGCAAAGCGGCTTTTAACTTGGCGTGCTCAAAGAATTCGCCGCTAACGATGCTGTTGTTGATGCGCTCAAAATCCTGAAACACCACGCGCCCCGCGCCTATGTTGAGATGGCCTACTTCTGAGTTGCCCATTTGGCCGTCTGGCAAGCCCACGTAGTGCTCGGAAGCGTTAATCAAGGTATGCGGGTGCGTTTGATTCAGTTTGTCTAGATTGGGCGTGTGGGCTAACGCAATGGCATTGTTGTTTGTTTCTTCGCGGTAGCCAAAGCCATCCAAAATAAGTAGGCATACTGGCGTGATGCGGTTGGCACTGGTTTTTAATGGCGTGGACATAAAAAGTTAGCCTTAAAATTTAATTGGTGTAAGTGTAAGTATTGCCACTATTTTAGCGTATTTACACGTAAAATCTGCTTATAAAATTCGCCTGAATGCTTTGCCTAAGTAGGCAATTTAAATGGCTTTTAATTAAGCGCTTGTTTCATAGAACAAATTTGAAAGGACGGTTGTGGAATTCATTAAAAGTAATATATGGTTAATAGGTTTGGCACTGGGTTCGGGCCTGATGTTACTGTTGCCCTCCATGAAAAAAAGTGCCGGTGGCGTGCCCAATTTAAGCCCGGCCGAATCGGTGACCTTAATCAATCGTTCGCATGCGGTGGTGTTGGACGTGCGCGACGAGGCGGAGTTTGCTGCGGGCCATATTGCTGAGGCCGTCAACATCCCCTTAGCCAATCTGGCGGCGCGCTTGCCTGAGCTAAAAAAATACCAAAATAAAGCCTTGCTGGTGAATTGCCAGTTAGGTGGACGTTCGGTTAAAGCTTGCGATATTTTACGCGGTGCGCAATTTAGCCAACTGCACAATTTGCAAGGCGGCTTAAGTGCATGGCTAGAAGCCAAGTTGCCGGTGGTAAAAGGCGCGGCCAGTTTGCCCAGCAAAGTGCCGGCTAAACCCAAGGCTGCGCCTAGAAAAGCGAGCGCTTAACATGGCCAAAGTCACCATGTACAGCAGTGCTGTTTGCCCCTACTGCAGCAACGCCGAACGCTTGTTGCTGAGCAAGGGTGTGACCGATATTCATAAAATCAGGATTGACTTGCAGCCTGAGTTGCGCGACGAAATGATGCAAAAAACCGGCAGGCGTACCGTGCCGCAAATCTACATAGGCGATGTGCATGTCGGTGGTTTCGATGATTTGCGCGCCTTGGATTTAGCCGGCGGCTTGGATCCCTTATTGGCCTAGTTTAATGAGCAGCATGCAGATTGCTCAACGACAAAGCTGCTCAGTTAAATCTCTGATAAAATTACGTGGTATTTTTTAATTCAACCTTTTAATTAACAAGAAACGAACAACATCATGGCAAAAGACGACAACAAGGCAGCCGCCGAAGAGCAAACCCAACAAGCGGGTTTCAGCATAGAAAAAATTTACCTTAAAGACGCGTCATTGGAAATTCCCAATGCGCCACAAATTTTCACTGACCGCAGTCAGCCACAAGTGGGCATAGAGTTGAGTAATTTTGCTCAACAGTTGGAAGACAATGTCTTTGAAGTGGCGATTAAAGTAACGGTCACATCCAAAATTGAAGACAAGACGGTGTTTTTAGTGGAAGTCACGCAAGCCGGTATTTTCCAAATCCGCGGTGTGCCGGAAGAGAATCTGGAAATGATAGTCGGCATCACTTGCCCTAACATCTTGTTCCCTTATGCGCGTGAAAGCGTTTCTGACTTGGTCGTGCGCGCTGGTTTCCAACCGGTGTTATTAAACCCGATCAATTTTGAAGCCTTGTTTGCGCAACAAAAACAGCAGCAAGCTGAAGCGGCAGAAGCGGCTGCAAAACACTAAATTCATGCTAGGCCTTGGCAAAAAGTTAGCATGGACCTTGGTGCTGCTGCCTGCCTTGGCCATGGCGCTGGATTTTCGTTCGGTGGCGGTGCCCAAGGCGGTGCTTTATGATGCGCCGTCCATCGCCGCAAAAAAAGTCTATTTACTCAGTCAATATTACCCGGTTGAAGTGGTGGTCAATTTAGGCGATTGGTTAAAAGTTCGGGACGCCCAAGGCGGCTTGAATTGGCTGGAAGCCAAGCAATTGTCTAATAAGCGTTGGCTCTTGGTGACCGCCAATAAAGCGGAAATTCGCATGTCAGCCGATCCCGGTTCCCGATTATTGGCCACGGTGGAAAAAGACGTGTTGCTCGAGGTGCTGGAGCAGAAGCCCACTAACGGCTGGCTTAAAGTTAAGCATAGGGATGGCACGCTAGGCTTTGTGCTGTCTACCACCACATGGGGTGGCGACTAGCTGCCATGTTGTTTTGAACAGGAATTTAAGCTAATGGCAAAAATAGCAGTGTTGGGTGCGGGTGCGTGGGGTACGGCTTTGGCCATGCACATTAGCCAACATCACCAAGTGGCATTATGGGCGCGCAATGCTGGCCATGTTTCAGGTATGCGCAAAGCGCGTGCCAATCCGCTGTATTTAGGCGACTTTAAATTCAATGCGCAGTTGCAGGTAGAGGACAATTTGCAACTGGCTTTGCAAGATGCCGACTTAATCCTTTCTGTGGTCCCTACCGCTGGCTTTAGACAAATCCTAAAAGACATAAAAGCTTTGGCTTTCAAGACCCCTGTGGTTTGGGCCAGCAAAGGCTTGGAGCCGAATACAGCTAAACTGCCTTTTGAGGTGGCATTAGAGGAATTGGGTGAGCCGGCCGTCACCGGTCAGCATTGGGGTGCCTTGTCTGGCCCCAGTTTTGCGGCAGAGTTGGTGCGTGGTTTGCCGACTGCCGTTACCTTGGCCGCCAGTGATGCTGCCTTTGCGCGGCAGGCTGCGCAATTAATTCACGGCGGTAATTTGCGCGTATACAGTAGCAGCGATGTGATCGGTGTGTCAGTAGGCGGCGCCATTAAAAATGTCATGGCCATTGCCGCGGGCATTTCCGATGGCATGGGTTTTGGTAACAATGCGCGTGCTGCCATGATCACCCGCGGCTTAGCTGAAATGACGCGTTTTGGCGTGGCCTTGGGCGCCAGTCCGGAGACCTTTATGGGCTTGGCTGGGGCAGGTGATTTAATTTTAACCTGTACTGGGCAGTACTCGCGCAATCGTGAAGTTGGCTTGCAATTGGCCAGCGGTAAGACTTTGGCCGATATATTGCAGCATTTGGGTCACGTTGCCGAGGGCGTCAATACCACCACCGAGGTCATGCGCCGGGCTAAAGCGCTGCAAGTAGACATGCCGATTACCCATGAGGTGGATCAGGTCCTGTCGCACGGTAAAAGTGCTAAGGATGCGGTGATGGCCTTATTGGGCCGCGAGCAAAAAGCCGAAGGGCATTAAACGCCCTCAGTATAGCCAATTTGGCGCCACGCTTCGTACAGCAACACCGCCGCTGAATTAGACAAGTTCAAACTTCTGCTGTTGGCCAACATGGGTAGGCGTAAGCGCTGATCGGTGCTGAATTCTTCCAGTACGGCGGCAGGTAAGCCGCGTGTCTCCGGACCAAACACAAACACATCGCCTGCTTGAAAAGCCACTTCGCTATGCCGCGTGCTGCCCTTGGTGGTGATGGCAAAGATGCGCCTATTGCTTAAGGCGGCTTTGCAATCCGACCAATTTTCATGCACGACTAAGCTAGCGTACTCGTGGTAGTCCAAGCCAGCGCGTTTAAGTTGTTTGTCTTCCAGTTTGAAGCCTAAGGGTTTAATTAGGTGCAGTTTTGCGCCGGTGTTGGCGCACAGTCGTATGATGTTGCAGGTTTTGGGCGGTATTTCTGGTTCAAATAAAACGATGGTAAACATAAGGGCTAGGGTCTAGCTAAGGTTCGGGCGACAATCCAGCATTCTACATGGCTGGCGCCGGCTTGTTTTAATGTTTTTGCCAGCTCGTTTAAGCTCGCGCCTGTGGTCATGACGTCGTCTAGGATGGCAATGCGTTGTCCTGTTATGCGTGACGAGGCCTGCACTGTAAACACCCCCTTGCTATTTTTTAAGCGTGCTTGCCAGCTTAGGCTGACTTGCGCAGGCCTATGCTTCTGCCTTTGTACGCTATCGAAATCCAGCTTCTGTGCTTGCTCGGCACAGAGCAAGCGCGCAATTTCCAATGCTTGATTGAAGCCCCTTTCTTTTAAGCGTTGTGGGTGCATGGGCATGGGGATGACGGTGTCCACTGTGTGCAATGGCACACGGTTTTTTAGCAATAAGGCGAAGCTGCGGGCCAAATGCAGTTTGCTGCCGTATTTGTAATCTTGCAATAAGGCGCTGATTGGAAATTGGTAGCTAAACACGCCATAACAGGCATCGAAATAGGGTGGGTCGCTTAAGCAATGGCCGCACACTTTGTCTGTGCAAGGCAGGGCACATTGCGAGCAAAGCGCATCCGGCAACCAGGGCAAGTCGTTTAAGCAAGGCTGGCAGAGGCCTAAGGCGCTGCTGTTGGCCGCTAAGCAAAGCAAGCAAGGCGAGCTTAATAAGCCGTCAAAAAACAAATGATTAAATTTTAATCTCTTGTTCATAGTTTGCCTCAATTTTGCTTGACAATGTATAATTCGCAGAAATCAAGCCGCTAAAATGGCTTGTTGTATCAGCTACTTAATGCCGCTACTGTTAACTGACCTTAACTTAAGGATGTGCCATGCTAGAAACCAGCAGCCCCGTTGTCATCAATACCGATGGCTTAAAAACCAAACTCTCTGCCAGTTGTGATTCGACCATCGAGCGTTGGCGTGTTGCAGACATTGTCGCACTATTCGAATTGCCCTTCAGTGATTTAATGTACCAAGCGCAAACTGTGCACAGGGCCAATTTCGATGCGAATGCGGTGCAAGTCAGCACCTTGTTGTCGATTAAAACCGGCGGCTGTTCTGAGGATTGCGGTTATTGCCCGCAGGCCGCGCGTTACCACACCGAAGTGGAAGACGAGCCCTTGATGCAATTGCAAGAGGTGGTGGCCGCCGCGCAAGAAGCCAAAGCCAACGGTGCCAGCCGCTTCTGTATGGGCGCAGCCTGGCGCGGCCCTAAGCAACGTGATCTGGAACCGGTCTTGAAAATGATCGCGCAGGTCAAAGCCATGGGCTTGGAGACCTGCGCTACCTTAGGCATGCTTAAAGACGGCCAAGCCGAGCAATTGAAAGACGCCGGTTTGGATTATTACAACCACAATTTGGATACCGCGCCGGAATACTATGGCGACGTGATTAGCACGCGCACTTACCAAGATCGTTTGGACACATTGGACCGAGTGCGCAGTGTCGATATAAATGTCTGCAGTGGCGGCATCATAGGCATGGGTGAATCACGCAATCAACGCGCAGGCTTGCTGGCGCAATTGGCTAACATGGCTAGGCCACCAGAAAGTGTGCCGATTAATCTATTGACCCAAGTCGAAGGCACGCCTTTGCATGGCACCGAGAGCTTGGACCATTTTGAATTCGTGCGCACCATCGCTGCCGCCCGTATCACCATGCCAAGCAGTTACGTGCGTCTATCGGCCGGTCGCCAAAGCATGCCGGAAGGCATACAAGCCTTGTGCTTTTTGGCCGGGGCTAACAGCATTTTCTATGGTGAAAAACTACTAACCACGCCCAATCCAGAGGCGTCCGTAGACAAGCAGTTATTCGCCAAGCTAGGCATCAACCAAATTTAGCATGCTGGCCGCCCTGCAACTTGCACTAGACAAGCGGCTAGCCGATGGCTTGCTGCGGCAGCGGCGTTTGCTCGATTCGCCGCAAGCCGAGCATATCGTCACCAACGACCAAAGCTATTTGTCTTTTTGCAGCAACGATTACTTGGGTCTGGCCAATCGCCCCGAATTAATCAGCGCCATGCAGCAGGCCGCTGGTGAATCCGGCGTGGGCAGCGGGGCATCCAATTTGATTACCGGCCACCACCGTTACCACGATAACTTAGAACGGCAATTGGCAGCCTTTGTGGAACGTCCGGCGGCCTTGTTATTTTCCACCGGCTACATGGCCAACATAGGCGTGCTAGGCGCATTAGTCGGGCGTGGCGATGCTATTTTTGCCGATAAGCTTAACCATGCCTGTTTGAACGACGGCGGCTATTATTCTTTAGCCAGCTTTCATCGCTTTGCGCACAACGACGTGCAGGCTTTGGAAGCCTTACTTAAAACCAGCACCGCCAAGCATAAACTGATAGCGGTGGATGCGGTGTTTAGCATGGATGGTGACATCGCCCCGTTGGCTGAGTATTTGCAATTGTGTGAGCGCTACGACGCTTATTTGTACGTGGACGATGCACACGGTTTTGGTGTCTTGGGTGAACACGGCCAAGGCACGCTGCATCATTTAGGTTTGCGCTCACCGCGCATCATCATGATGGCCACCTTAGGCAAGGCTGCCGGTGTGGCTGGCGCCTTCGTGGCGGCCGAGGCTGTGGTAATTAACTATTTGATACAAACAGCCAAGAGCTATGTTTATTCCACCCCGGCACCACCTGCCTTATCGGCGACCTTGAGTGCCTCATTAAAATTGATCGCTCAAGGTGACCCATTACGGTCGCATTTGTATGGTTTAATTGCGTATTTTAAAGCCCACCTGTCTTGTCAGAAATGGCGTTTAATGCCATCCGACACGTCGGTTCAACCGCTGTTGGTGGGCAGCAATCAAGCGGCCTTGGCATTGAGTGCGTATTTGCAAGCGGCCGGCATATTGGTGCCCGCCATACGCCCGCCTACCGTGCCTGCTGGCACTGCCAGATTGCGCATTTCCATCTCAGCGGCGCATAGCTTAGAGGACATTAAAAAATTGTTGCAAGCGATACATCAAGCAGAAAGTGAGTTGCCATCATGAGCCCCAATACCATGCACGTCGAAACGCTAGGCTTAGGCCCCAATCTTCTGTTGATACACGGATGGGGCATGAATGGCTCGGTCTGGCAGCCGCTGGTGAAGCCCTTAAGCAAGCATTTCACTCTGCACTTATTGGATTTACCCGGCATGGGTTACAGCAAACCCATAGAGCCTTTGCATTTGCATGCCTTGGCAGAAAAAGTAGCCGAAATCATGCCGGCCAATGCCGATGTGCTGGGCTGGTCATTGGGCGGTCAGGTGGCGATGCGCATCGCCCTCGATTACCCGGATTTGGTGCGACGATTAGTCTTAGTCGGATCCACGCCGTGCTTTGTCAACCGAAGTTTTGATCAGAAAAATGTTGAGTATAAAAAAACCTGGGATGCCGGCATCGAACCCGAAGTGTTCGGCAACTTTGCCGATAACGTCAATGAAGACTACCAAAGAACCATGATGCAGTTTTTAAGCTTGCAGTGCATGGGCGCGAGGGATGCCAGGTCCACGGTTAAATTGCTGCGCAATAAATTTAACGAGCGACCCAGTCCCAGTTCGCAAACCTTGTATCGCATGTTGGACATCTTATTGGATACCGATTTGCGGGCGGAAGTACCGTCCTTAAGAAAACCGACCCTATTGGTGCACGGTGATCGAGACAGCTTGGCGCCCGTGCAAGCGGCGCATTGGATGATGCAAAATCTGCCGGTGGGATTCTTACGGGTCATGGCAGGGGCATCGCATGCCCCGTTCTTGTCGCATCAAGAGGCTTTTATCCAAGCCCTGTTGGAATTCCTCGAGCCGGCTAGCCCAAACTAATGGACGCGAAAGTCGATCAATATCACATCGATAAGGCCCGTGTTCGTGCTTCATTTGGCCGTGCGGCGAGCAGTTACGATGCCGCGGCGATATTGCAAAAACAAGTGCGTGAGGAAATGCAAAGTCGCCTGGATTGGGTGACATTAAACCCCAAAACAATTTTAGATGCAGGCTGCGGCACCGGTGCCGCCAGCCACGCGCTGCGAAAACGCTACGCCGGGGCGCAAGTGCTGTCCATGGACTTTGCGCTGGCCATGTTGCAAAAAACCCGCGAACGGGGTTTTTTTGCTAGGCTGCTAATGCAATGCCAGGACCTAATTGGCAGGCCTCGCCACCATGTGCTGTGCGCAGACTTAGAGCAGTTGCCGCTGGCGAACAACAGCATCGATTTGCTTTGGTCAAATTTAGCCATGCAATGGTGCAACGATTTGGACGCCACGTTCAGTGAATGCCATCGCGTGCTGCGCCCGCAAGGCTTGTTGATGTTCAGCACTTTTGGCCCGGACACCTTGAAAGAATTGCGTGCGGCCAGTCATGCCTACCCTGGGATCACCAGTGTCAGCCGCTTTATAGACATGCACGACATAGGCGACGCCCTAATCCGAGCTGGCTTCTCGGCGCCGGTGCTCGATGTAGAGCGCTACACCTTAACTTACGATGACATCAAAAGTCTGATGCGCGATTTAAAAAGCATAGGCGCGCACAATGCCACCGATGGCCGTGCACGGGGCCTGCTGGGTAGGGGTTTTTTAGAAAAACTCGCTGCCGGCTACGAGGCTTTTCGGGCCGGAGGTAAATTGCCGGCTACTTACGAGGTGGTGTATGGCCATGCCTGGCGTGCCGAAGACAAGGCTGCGCTGGCCGATGGCGTCTCGCCTATTGTCTTCCGAACCAGGAGCAAATAAGCCTCATGCACGCCGCGTATTTTGTTGTGGGCACCGATACCGATGTGGGTAAAACTTACATTAGCTGCGCCTTGCTGCGACATTTTGTGGCGCAGGGCTACCAATCGGTAGGCATGAAGCCGGTGGCATCGGGCTGCCAGATGGATGCCCAGTTCGGGCTAGTGAATGCCGATGCGCAAGCCTTGCTGGCAGCGGGCAATCGCCAAGTTGATATGGATACCCTCAATCCCTACCGTTTTTTACCGGCAATCGCCCCGCACATCGCTGCCCAGCAAGCCGGTATAGCAATAGACTTGGACCTTATTTCAAGGGCCTATGCATCTTTGGCTAATGAGGCTGAGGTGGTGGTGGTTGAAGGGGCGGGGGGCTTTTTAACGCCCATCAATCATCAGCAAAGTTTGGCCGATCTAGCTCAGCAATTGGCCATACCGATTATATTGGTGGTGGGCATGCGCTTAGGCTGCATCAACCACGCCTTGTTAACAGTGCAAGCCATACAAGCGCGCGGTTTGCGCTTGGCTGGTTGGGTGGCCAATAGCCTAGCGCCCAACATGCCGTATTTTGCAGAAACCCTCGGCACCTTGCAGCAAGCCATAGACGCGCCTTGTCTCAGTGTCGTGCCGTGGCAGGGTGAGGCGCAGTTCAAGCTAAGCTTATAAAACTGGGCTATTAGGGCTGAATTTCGGCCGCTTCCAAGACTAATTGGTAGCTCTTCGCCTCTTGCAAACTGGCTACTTTTTGGCCAAGTGCCATTTGCCCCTTAGCGCCTGCAGCTAGGGCAGTTCGTAGGATTAAGGGCGCGCTTCGGCTGATGACGCGCCCAGTTTTCAAGTCGTATTTGATGACTTTAAATTGGACTTGCTGGATGCTTAAGGCGCTGTTGTTTTGCAAGACGGCATATAAATTTCCTGCGCGATCGACCTCTATCCTGGCTTGCAGGTATTTTGCCGGGTTACGCGGCAAATCCAATTTAGCCAAGCGGGCGCCCGCTTGCTGGCCTATCTCAGACTTAGAGTCGGCTGCGATTTGGTAATGTTGCATAGCCAAGGCGGTGTCGCCACGCCCTTCGGCCAGTTGACCCAATAAATTGTAAGCCGGCGCGGTTGGTAGCAGTTCATTGGCGCGCTTCAAGTAGGCTTCGGCTTCGGCTTTTCTGCCCAAGCTAAATAACACGATGCCGCTTTGCACGTGCGGTTTAAAGTAATCGGGCTGCATGTTGATGGCCTTGGCATACAAGGCTAAGGCGGCTTCCGGTTTTTTTTGCAGCAAGGCCATGTCGGCTAGAAATTCTTGAAATTTGGCTTCGCGTGGTTCGCCAGCTATGGCTTGATTAATCAGCTGTTTGGCTTTTTCTAGATCCTTGCTGGCCAAGGCCTTAACCGCCTCGTCATAGGCTTTGTAGGCCGCTTGGGTGGATTTGAGTTTGCTGACTTTTTGCGCGTAAACGTCCTTGCCCATGTCGCCACCGGCACCCAATTGCATCAAGGTGCTCTTGTTAGCGGACACGCGCTCTGCAGAAGGCGGATGGCTGGCAAATAACCCGTCTATAAAATTGCTCTTATGCTCGGCGCTTAAGCGGACAAAGGTTTCTTGTAAGGTGACGGCGGCGGCTGGGTCGTAACCGGCTTTTTTCATGTAGCGCATGCCGTATAAATCCGATTCGCTTTCTGCATCGCGGCCGTATTTGCTGCTCACCAATTGCGCGCCCACTTGCGCACCACCGACAATTAAATTGGCGTAGTCGCTATTTTGCGCGCCTATGCCTACCGCTATCATGGCGCCTTGAAAGAGTATGCCGCGTTCCATGTCTTTAGCCCCATGCCTAGCGGCGGCGTGCACCATCTCATGGCCCATGACGGCAGCCAATTCAGCCTCGCTGTTTAATTCGTAGAGCAGGCCGCGGTTGAATGCAATTTTACCGCCAGGCATGGCCCATGCGTTGGGGGTGGAGTCGTTGATGATGCTAAATTCATAAGGCAATTTGCGGTCGGATACAGCCGCCAATTTGTTGCCCACGCTTTGCACGTAGGCAGTTAATTCTGGGTCCAAGCTGTAATCGCCGCCTTGTGCTTGCCGAGTTGGCCCGTAATTTTTTTTGCCTATGGCAATTTCTTGCGATTCCGAAACGAGTTGCAATTCCCTTTTTTTGGTCACTGGGTTGGTGCCGCAGCCTGGTATCAACAAGCCCAGCGCGATGGCTAGGCCTAGTAATGCTTGTTTAGTGGCAGGCTTGAGCAGATGGCGTTTTAACATGGCGGCATTCCTTGTTGGGCTAGCTAGGCGTGATAAAGGCCATGCTGTGCAATGTAATCCAGCACGCAGTCTGGCGTTAAATAGCGTGCCGACTGCTGTTTTGTTAATTGTTCGCGGATAGCGCTAGATGAAAGCGTCAAGGGCGTAATGGCTTGCATGGTAATCAAGCCAGCCGTCTCACTTTGCATATCCATGGCATTTTTCGTGTAATGGTCTTGTAAAAAAGTCACCAGCTCTGGATCTAAGCCGGTCGATACTTCACTGTCTGGCCTGGCTACAAGCGCTATGTGGCATAGCCGTATAATCTCTTGCCACTGATGCCAACGGTTAAATTGGCTAAAGGCGTCGCTGCCTATGAATAAGACCAGGCTGTCTTGCTCGCCCAGTTCGCTGCGCAAACTGCGCAAGGTGTCTAACGTGTAGGAAGGGCCAGTTCGTTTCAGTTCGCGATCATCCAGTTGAAAATCAGGGTTGTTGGCGATGGCGAGTTGCACCATGGCGCAGCGGTCTGCGGCTGAAGCGCTGGGTTGGCTTTTGAGAGGTGGCACGGCGGCCGGGATGAATTTGACGGTGTCCAATGCCAGGGCTTGCGCCAGCTCTTGCGCCATGCCTAAGTGGCCAAAATGGATGGGATCGAACGTCCCGCCTAGCAAGCCTATGCGGGCCATTTACGCTCGAACTTGACCGTCGCCCAACACGATGAACTTGAGTGAGGTCAAGCCTTCCAAGCCGACTGGGCCACGCGCGTGCAATTTGTCGGTGGAGATGCCTATCTCCGCGCCTAAACCGTATTCAAAGCCATCGGCAAAACGGGTCGAAGCATTAACCATGACGCTGCTGGAATCCACTTCGCGTAAGAAGCGCCGAGCTTTGCTGTAATTTTCCGTGACGATGGCTTCAGTGTGCTGCGACGAGTGCTGGTTAATGTGCGCTATGGCCTCGTCTAAGCCGCTGACCACTTTGCAGGAAATAATCGCCGCTAAATACTCGGTGTAATAATCCTCTTCGCTGGCGGCTTTGGCTTGTTTGACCAAGGCGCAAGTCTCTTTGCAACCGCGAATTTCGATGCCGTGTTGGCTGAGCATGTCGGCCAGTTTTGGCAGCATGCTGGCCGCCACCGCTCTGGCAATCAACAAGGATTCTGCCGTATTGCAGGTGCCCAAACGCTGGGTTTTGCTGTTTTCCAGTATGCGCAGGGCTTTGTCAAAATCGGCGTCGTCATCGATGTAGACATGGCAATTGCCGTCCAAGTGCTTAATCACGGGGATTCTTGCTTCATTACTAATGCGTTCTATTAAGCCCTTGCCGCCTCTTGGCACGATGACGTCCACGTAGTCTTTCATGGTGATCAATTCGCCCACGGCAGCCCGGTCGCTGGTTTCTATGACTTGCACGGCGCTGCTAGGTAAACCGGCCGCGGCCAAGCCTTCTTGCACCAATTTGGCCAAGGCTTGATTGCAATGCATGGCTTCGCTGCCGCCGCGTAAAATGGCGGCATTGCCAGATTTGATGCATAGGCCGGCGGCGTCTATGGTGACGTTAGGCCGCGCTTCGTAAATGATGCCTATCACTCCAAGTGGCACGCGCATTTTGCCTATCTGTATGCCACTGGGACGGTATTTAAAATCGCTCATTTCCCCTATTGGGTCATCAAGCTTGGCGATTTGCGTTAAGCCTTCGGCCATGCCCTGTATGGATTTTTCCGTGATGCTGAGTCGGTCTAGCATGGCTTCATCCAAGCCGTTGGCGCGAGCGGCAGTCAAGTCCAATTGGTTGGCGGCTAGCAGAGCGTTTTTTTCACGCAATAGGGCGCTGGCAATGTGCTGCAGGGCGGCGTTTTTTTTGTTGCTGTCGGCGCTGGCCATTAACCTCGATGCCGCACGGGCGGCCAGGCCAATTTCTTGCATGTATTTTTTTATGTCCATGATGGTTGTCTGCTCATGAGGTTTGTTTGTCTTGGATTATACTTTTTTATAGCAGGCCTGCGTAGGCCTTAGCGAGCCCGCACCCCAGCCAAGCCAAAACACAGCCGGGAAATTTCTAACCAAGCGTCGCCCTGCATGACGCCTTTGGCGGTTTTATCGATGTCGGCTAATTTTTGTAAGGCCGCTTCCAATTGACGCAAGCTCAATCGGCTTAATGCGCGTTTGACCAGCGCTTGACGGTCGCCATAGATGCGCGCATTGGTCATGGCTTGCATGACGTTTTCGCCGCGTAATTCGGCTTGTTTGATGCCTAATAAGGGACGCAATACCCACATCAAGGGGTTCATCACGGCGACGGCATTTTCACCTTCATCTTGCAGGCCTTGCAAAATTCGCACGGTGCGTGCGCTGTCGCCAGCCAGGACGGCTTCACCTAATTGAAACGCATCGTAACGGGAAACGTTTAGCACCGCTTGCCTAACGGCTTCATCGCTGAGCTCGCCCGCTGGGTGCAATAGCCCTAATTTTTGCACCTCTTGGTTGGCGGCGAGTAAATTGCCTTCTACTTGGTGGGCTAGAAATGCCAAGGTAGCTGGACTGGCTTGTTGACCTTGCTGCGCCAGTCGGGCACCTATCCATTTCGGCAACTGGCTAGCCGGCACTTCTTCTAGGTTAATCACTACGGCTTGTTTTTCTAGGGCGCTAAACCAGGCACTGTTTTTTGCCTCACGCTCTAATTTAGGCAAGATAATCACTACGGTGGTATCGCTTAGAGGCTGCCTGGCTAAAGCTTGCAAGGCTTTGCCGCCTTCCACGCCGGGTTTGCCGCTGGGCAGATTGATTTCCAATAAACGGCGACTGGCAAACAAGGAGATGGACGCACCGTAAGAGGCAATTTGCTGCCAATTAAAAGCACGCTCCACCAATAAGCTGTTGCGCTCATCAAAGCCCTGTAATCGCGCCGCTTGCCTAATGGCATCCAAGCATTCTCGGTGCGCCAAGGGTTCGTCGCCCACCAGCACGTAAAGGGCTTGTAGGCCTTGCTTAAGATGAGCGGCTAATTGCGCTGGGGCGAGCTGCATGCTTAGGGTTGCAGCCGTTTGATGGCGGACAGTCGGCGCATGATTTCGCGCACCACCTCGCTGTGCATGTCGGCATTGAGTTTATTTTCCTCATCGAGTTTGGCCAGCAAGGCTTTGTCGTCGTAGGAAAAATTACGCCGCGATTGCACGGTTTGTGCCTCGCTCCATAGCGGGCTATTTGGCAGCCTGGTTCTAAAACTGACCTTATAGACCAGCTCGTACTCCCTTACGGTACCGCCGCCGCTCAAGGATAGAATGCGCTTTTCATTGCTCTCATTCATCATTTCAAATAACAGCGCGGCGTCGTCTGAATGTTCGATCACCTTAATGCCGTTGCTTTTCAGCGTTTGCCGTAGTTCTCGGCTCATGCTCAAGCTGTTGCCTTGGATGGAGATGGTTTTGAACGTCACTTCACTCATACCGCGCGGATGAAAGCCACAGCCAGTCACCAAAAGCCAGCCTACGACTAGGCTGGCTAAGCTTATGGTTTTTAGCTTGGTGTAGAGCAAACTGCGCATCCCTTGTTAAGACAACACCACGGTTAAGACACCACCACGTTGATCAGTTTATTCGGCACCACGATGATTTTCCGGACTTGCAAAGGTGCTTCCATGAATTTTTGCACAAAGGGCTGAGCCAAGGCTAATTGTTCCAATTGCGCTTTGCTTTCGGTTTTAGCTACGGTGAGGCTGCCGCGCAATTTGCCGTTCACTTGGATCATGTATTCCACGCTGTCTTGTTCCATCGCAGTGGGGTCAGCCAGTGGCCATGAGGCGTCCAATATGTGGCTGCCTGGGCAAAGTTCGGCCCAAAGCGCTTGGCATACATGCGGCACGATGGGCGAGAGCAAGAGTGCTACGTTTTGCAAGACTTCTTGTCGCACTTGGCGACTGAGGGTTTGCGTGCATTCCATTTTTGCTATGGCATTCATCAATTCCATCACCGAGGAAATGGCGGTATTGAAACTGTGGCGTCGACCGTAATCGTCGGCTACTTTGTCTATGGTCTGGTGCAATTGCAAACGCAGCGTTTTTAGTTCGGCGTTTAATTCGCCGCTGCTGTATGCATCTACCGTGCCCAAGGCTACGTGGTCGTAGACTGCTTTCCATAGACGGCGTAAGAAGCGATGCGCGCCTTCAACGCCGCTGTCGGCCCACTCCAAGCTTTGTTCGGGCGGGGCGGCGAACATCATGAACAACCTCGCCGTGTCGGCGCCGTAAGCATCAATTAAGGCCTGCGGGTCCACGGTGTTGCCTTTGGATTTACTCATTTTTGAGCCGTCTTTTAAGACCATGCCCTGCGTCAGCAAATTGGTAAACGGCTCGTCGTTGCTAATTAAACCGACGTCGCGCATCAGTTTGTTAAAGAAGCGTGCATACAGCAAGTGCAAGATGGCGTGCTCTATGCCCCCTACGTATTGGTCGACTGGCAACCAATAATTGGCGCGCTGATCAACCATGGCCGACTGGCTATCGAAACTGGCGTAACGTGCAAAATACCAAGACGATTCAAAAAAAGTATCCAGGGTGTCGGTTTCACGCTGCGCTTTAGCACCGCATTGTGGGCAGCTGGTTTCATAGAAGCAGGGGTCTTTTTTGATCGGTGAGCCGACGCCATCCATGACCACGTCTTCAGGCAAGACCACCGGCAATTGCTCGGCTGGCACCGGCACTTCGCCGCAACTGGCGCAATGCACGATGGGGATAGGGCAGCCCCAGTAGCGTTGGCGCGACACGCCCCAATCGCGTAGACGGAATTGGCTGCGTTTTTGCCCTAGGTTTTTTGCGCAAAGCGCGGTGGCGATGGCGTCGCTGGCTTGCGCAAAATTTAAACCATCAAATTCACCGGAGTTAAACAAGAGGCCGTGTTCAGTCATGGGTAGACTGTCGGCATCGCTTTGTTTAATCACCGCTTTTATCGGCAATTGGTATTTGCTGGCGAATTCAAAATCACGCTCATCGTGGGCAGGCACTGCCATGACCGCGCCTTCGCCGTAGCTAGCTAAGACGTAGTTGGCTACCCAGACTGGCAAGCGTTCGCCATTGAGTGGGTGGCTGACAAACAAGCCGGTGGCCATGCCTTTCTTCTCGGCAGTGGCGAGGTCGGCTTCGGCGACGCTGCCGCGTTTGCATTCGGCAATAAAAGCGGCCAAGGCTGGGTTAGTCAGTGCGGCTTGCGTGGCCAAGGCATGTTCAGCGGCCACCGCTACATAGCTTGCGCCCATCAAGGTGTCCGGACGCGTGGTGTAGACTTTCAGTTGACCTTCTTGACCCAGTAGCGGAAAAGCCACCTCGCAACCGTAACTTTTGCCTATCCAATTGCGTTGCATGGTTTTGACTTGTTCAGGCCAACCCTCAAGTTGGTCTAAATCACTCAGCAGTTCTTCTGCGTAGGCGGTGATTTTCATGAAGTATTGCGGGATGTCGCGCTTCTCCACCAAGGCGCCGCTGCGCCAACCGCGACCGTCTATGACTTGCTCATTGGCTAGCACGGTGCCGTCTACTGGGTCCCAATTGACCGTAGCGGTTTTTTTGTAGATCAAGCCTTTTTTGTACAGCTCAGTAAACAACCACTGTTCCCAGCGGTAGTATTCCGGCGTGCACGTTGCAATTTCCCGATTCCAATCGACGCCCAAGCCCAATTGTTTGAGCTGGGTTTTCATGTGCTCTATGTTTTCATAAGTCCATTTGGCCGGCGCGGTGTTGTGCTTAATCGCGGCATTTTCCGCCGGCAAACCAAACGCATCCCAACCCATAGGCTGCATAACGTTGTAGCCTTTCATTTTATGGAAACGACTTAGGACATCGCCTATGGTGTAATTGCGCACGTGGCCCATGTGCAAGCGCCCAGAAGGGTAGGGGAACATGGACAAGCAATAGTATTTTGGTTTGTCGCTGGCCTCGCTGGCGGCAAAGCTTTGATTGCTTGCCCATTCTTTTTGGGCGGCGCGTTCGATTTCTTGGAAGGGGTACTGCTGCTGCATAATTTAAGGCTTCATGGAATGTAATGGAATGGCTAGATTATACCTTTGGCCGTCCAATAATGCGATTTTTAGCTGGAATAATCGCGCGGCGATGCGCGCTTTAAGACGGCCTGACTGTCAGCGCTTGAGGCTTAATTGGTAGACGCTGTAGCCGATCAAAACACCTAGCGTATCGGCTAAACTGTCGTAAACGTCACCGTAGCGGCCAAGCTGCAGCAGGCTTTGCATTATCTCTATGGCTGCCCCGTGCAGAATTAAGCCCAGTAAGACGGCAGTTAGGCGGCCCGGGAAAGCAAAGCAGCCGATGACGGCCAATAAGGCAAAGGCCAAGCCGTGTTGGGCTTTGTCCCAAAACAACAAGGCTGGCGGCAAGGAGGAGCCCGGCATTAAACCCAAGAGCGTTACCAAGGCCAGGCCAGCCCAAAAGCTTAAGCTTAAGGCGGACTTGAGCAAGGAGGTGGGTTCTGGCAAGGCTTAGCTTAGGCTCAAGCTTATTTAAGCGCAGCGAATATGCTGTCGCGTATGGCGTTCATGTCGCCCAAGCCGTTAACGAATACATGCTTAGGGGCACCGGCTACGCCGCTGTTGGCCCAGTCCGCGTAGTATTTTACCAATGGCTTGGTTTGGCTGTGGTAGACATTGAGTCTGGTCATGACGGTTTCAGCGGCGTCGTCTGGGCGCTGCACCAAGTCTTCACCGGTGATGTCGTCTTTGCCAGCCACTTTGGGTGGGTTGAATTTGATGTGGTAAGTGCGACCGCTGGCTGGGTGGGATCGACGACCACTCATGCGCTCAACAATGGCGTCGTCGGGCACGTCAATTTCCACTACGTAGTCTATGCCGACGCCGGCCTGTTTCATGGCCTCGGCCTGAGGGATGGTGCGCGGAAACCCATCGAATAAAAAGCCGTTGGCGCAATCGGCTTCTTTAATGCGCTCGCTGACTAAACCTATGATCACTGCATCCGGCACCAAACCGCCGCTGTCCATGAAACTTTTTGCTTCCAAGCCCAATGGGCTGCCGGCCTTAACCGCGGCACGCAACATGTCGCCGGTAGAGATTTGTGGAATGTTAAATTTTTCACGTAAGTAGGTAGCTTGAGTGCCTTTACCTGCACCAGGCGCGCCTAGAAGTATGATACGCATAAGGTCGTCCTAAAAAAGTTGGTTGGAAGTGGATGCTGCAAAATTGGCATTATATCAGCTCAGGTAATTGGCTATGGCGACAAAATCGGCCACGCTTAAATTTTCTGCGCGCTGTTGCGAGTCTATGTTTAGGGCGCTAAAGCCTTCGTCTGCTAGTATGCCTTTGAGGGTGTTGCGCAAGGTCTTGCGGCGTTGGGAGAAAGCCGCCAACACGACTTTTGCAAACACGGCTTCATCTTTGGCGATAAAGGGCAGCGTGGCGTGCGGCACGCAGCGTACAAAAGCCGATTCCACTTTGGGTGCGGGCTCAAATGCGCCGGGTGGCACGGTGATCAAATAGTCCATCTGCAAGTGGTATTGCAGCATCACGCTTAACCTGCCGTAGGCCGGCGTTGAAGGCTGCGCCACCATGCGTTCCACCACCTCTTTTTGTAGCATAAAGTGCATGTCAGTGATGTGCGATACATTGGCCAGCAAGTGAAATAAGATGGGGGTGGAAATGTTGTAGGGTAGGTTGCCGGTAACGCGTAAGCCTTGGCCTAAGCTGCTGAAGTCGAATTTAAGGGCGTCGGCATTGTGTATGCGGATGTGGCTTTGCGCGTATGCCGGCTTGGCATATTCGGCCTGCATCCATGCGATGATGTCGCGGTCCACTTCCACTACATGCAGTTGCTTTAATTTTTGCAGCAAGGGTTTGGTCAAGGCACCAAGCCCTGGACCTATCTCCACCATGAGGTCGGCGGCTTGCGGCGCAATCGCCTCGACCAAGCTGTTGATGACGCCTTGGTCGGTGAGAAAATTTTGGCCAAAGCGTTTTTTTGCGACGTGTTTCATGGTTTATTGCTGTAAGGCGGCACGTTGACGACTGAGGTCTATGGCTAAATCGATGGCGGCCAACAAGCTGCCTATTTCGATTTGGCCGGTACCGGCTAGCGTTAAAGCGGTACCGTGGTCGACTGAGGTGCGTATGATAGGTAAGCCCAGCGTGACGTTGACTCCAGTGCCGAAGCTGGCATGCTTGAGCACAGGCAGCCCTTGGTCGTGGTACATGGCTAACACGGCATCCGCTTGTTGCAAATTACTAGGCGAAAATAAGGTGTCGGCTGGCAAGGCGCCGATTAATTGCATGCCTACACCACGCAATTTTGCTAATACTGGGTTGATGATGTCAATTTCTTCGCGACCCAAGTAGCCGTCTTCACCGGCGTGCGGATTCAACCCCGCTACTAAGATACGCGGTTGGGCAATAGCAAATTTAGTGATTAAATCCTCATGCAATATACGCAAGCAAGTTTCTAAGTTGCTTTGGCTAATGGCCGCTGGCACATCTTTGAGCGCTAAATGCGTGGTCGCCAGTGCCACGCGCATGCCGCCTCCGACCAGCATCATGACCACTTGCGGGGTGCGACTTAATTCGGCTAGGAATTCCGTGTGCCCGCTAAAGGCGATACCGGCAGCGTTGATGATGCCTTTGTGCACGGGTGCGGTGACCAGTGCATCAAATTCATGGTTTAGGCAGGCTAGCGTGCCGCTGCGCAAGCAATCCAGAACGTATGGGCTGTTGTTTGCATTGAGTACGCCGGGCTGGGCGATTTCTGACAGTGGCTGATCCCAAACCGTCAGGCTGCCATTACCTAGGTGGCGTTTGGGCTGCTGTGCGTCATACCTTTGGGTGTGCAAAGGCAAGTTGAGCATGGTGGCGCGCGCTTCTAGCATGGCCGCATTGGCAATGACCACCAGTTCGGCATGCAGTTTTTGCTGAGCCAACATCACGCACAAATCCGGGCCTATGCCGGCCGGTTCACCGGCGCTGAGGAGGATTTTTGGTAAGAAGGTGGTCATGCGAGGACTGGGCTTGGCATTGCAAAAAGTTTGGCCGTGAGGCGATTAAAATTTATCTTCAAGCCGTATTTCCACGTAGGCGCGGTCACGCAATTCGCGTATCCAATCTTGGTAGGCTTCGTCGGCTTTTTTTGCACGGATTTCTTGGCGCGCTTTCAGTCTGGCGGCTTCTTTGCTCATGTCTTGACTGCGACGTTCTATGACTTGAATTAGGTGCCAACCAAATTGCGTGCGCACCGGGGGGCTTACTTGCAACTCTTTCAGTTCGTTCATGGCTTTTTCAAATTGCGGCACGGTGTCGCCTGGGTTGACCCAATTTAAATCGCCACCACTGGAGGCGGTGCTGTCTTCGGAGTACTGCCTAGCTAGGGCTTCAAATTTTTCGCCGTTATCCAAGCGTTCTTTGATGCCGTCAATTTTGAGTTTGCCGTCTTTTTCAGACATGATTTCCGATAGCTTGATTAATATATGCCTGGCATGGGTTTGTTGTATGACCAAAGGCGAGTTGCTGCCGCGTTTGTTGTTTAATTTCAAGACATGGAAACCGTTAGGGCTACGCAGTGGGGCGGATACTTCGCCGACTTGCATGGCTTTCAAAGCGTCTAGAAACAAGGCCGGCATTTGCGAGGCTTTTTTCCAGCCTAGGCTGCCACCCTCTAAGGCGTTAGGTGCGTCGGAAAAACTGGCTGAAACTTTAGCAAAGCTGACGCCGGCTTTCAGTTCGCTAAGCGCGTTATCCACTTTGCTTTTGGCTTTTTGTATGTCTTCCGTGGCGCCTTCTTCTGGGGTGCGGATGAGTAAGTGGGCGATTTCATACTCGTCCTGATTTTCATTGGAGGCTGCTTGGCTGGTCAAGAAATTATCGATTTCTGATTCGCTGACGTTGACGCGGCCATCCACTTCTCGTTCGCGCAAGCGCGCCAGGGTAATTTCATTGCGTATGTCTGCCCTAAATTTTGTCATGCTAACGCCGTCTTTGGCTAAGGCTTCGCTAAATTCAGCCAGGCTCAATTGGTTTTGCTCGGCAATCCGACCTATGGTTTTATCCAGTTGGTTGTCGTCAACTTTCAGTCCGGTTTGCGCGGCGTATTGCAGTTGCAGGGTGTCGGTAATTAAGCGCTCTAAAATTTGTTTGCGTAAAATCGCCTCAGCGGGCAATTCGGTGCCTTGTTTTTTAAATTGTGCTGTTACTGTCGCGATGCGGCTTTCCAGTTCTTGTTCGGTGACCACGGCTTGGTCGACGATGGCGACGATGCGATCCATTTTGACCACTTCAGCCGCTTGGACGTTGAATTGGTAAGCCGAGCCTAGTCCGACCAATAAGGCCATGAATTTAATAAAAGGTAGGTTAAAAATACGCAAAATAATTACTCGTGTTAAGGTTGTTTGTAAATGTCAGGGATGCGTCCTGAGTGCATATAGCCTGGGATGCTGCGTTCTATCACTTGCATAGGGTTAATGCCTATGGAAGCAATGCCGCCCAATTCTACTTGGAAAAATAAGGCATAAACATCACCCGAGGTGGCAGTGCTTATTTTATGCATTACCGTTCGCGTTTGCCAGCAACCAGCATCATACTCTAATCCCGCTAGCGTTTCGACGACCTGCTTGTCTAATAGTGAATAATTGACGCGGGCGATGCCGTACCAGCCCCTGCCCAGCGGCCATTGCCCGGATAAATCCACTTGCTCTATGGAGTCTTGGCGGTAGCTGTAGCTCAAGTTTAAGGCTTTGCCAGGTTCTGGGGTGTAGCGACTGGTCAAGGTGGTGCTGACGAAGTTGTCTTGGTCGGTGTTGTATTGCCAGAACGCATCGACGTTCCAGTGGGTTTTTAGGTTGGTGCTGAGCCCGGCTAAGATGTCTGAGCTGTTGCTGCTACGGTACGCGCTTAGGTCGTTGTAATCCAGCGCCACTTTTTGATCGTTAAAGTAATAACGTTGGCCTACGGTGGCAGACAGGCGTTGTGTGCCACTGTCTGTTTCAATCAGGCGGGCCGTTAAGGAAAGGCTAAGTTGGTTGGCGTTATTAATTCTGTCGTTACCGTTGAACTGATTCTCGCTAAACAAGCTACTGAAGTTTAAGTCCGACTGACTGGTGTCAAATACCGGCATGTAGGCTTGATTGACGTTAGGGATGTACAAGTAAAACAGCCTGGGTTCTATGGTTTGCGTGTAGGCTCTATCGGCAATTTTAAAATCCCGATCGAAAAATAAGCCGCTGTCCAAGCTGGCTATCGGCAGAGTCCTATGGTAACTGTTGCGGTTGTTGGGGTCGTCGTCCAAACTGTAGCTAGTGTGATGCAGACCGAGCTTGGGTGTGAGGTAGCCGTAAGCTTGGCTCATGGGCAAACTGATGCTTGGGTATAGCGTAGCACGGGTGCCGGTGGCGGCGACCGGTGCTTGGTGATTTTGATCAAACGCCACCAATTCGCTATACAGTTGCCCGTACACTGGACCGTAAAATTTTTCACCTATGAGGGATAGTTGCGGCAATCGTTGGTACGGGTAAGAGCTTTGGTCTAGGGTTTGAAATTGTTGCGCTAAGGCATTAAAGCGCCAAGTGTCATCGGCGTAATCCACATTCAATTGTTGCGGCAAATTGACACGGCTGGTGCTGGTAATCAGTGTCGATAGGTCGGAGAAATATTGGTCATCTGAAACGTGTTCAAAGTTGTAACCGGCTGACCAGCCTTGTTCAAATTGATGTTCGTGCTTTAAGTTAGCGTAAAAGCGATTTTTGCCATTTTGCTTGTCGTCGGGCAGATACTCCAAGTTGTCTATACCAAAAAAACTCTCTTCCAAATAGCGAAATTCGCCTTGCAATTGCAGGCCGCGCCGACTTAATACCCGGCCGGTAATGGTGGCGTCTTTATTGGGTGAAATGTTCCAATAGTAGGGCACGGCCACTTCCACGCCGCTGTTAGAGGTGGTGCCGTAAGTGGGCGCCAGCAGCCCGCTCTTGCGTTGCTCGTTGTAAGAAAAATTGAGCCATGGGGTATACAGCACGGTTTTACCCATGACTTCTAAGTAGGCATTTTTGGCGCTGCCCGACTCGCTGTAATTGTTCAGTTTTAACTCGTCGGCCTTGATGTACCAATCGTCCACGCCGGGCGCGCAAGTGGTGTAACGCGCTTCCTTAAAGCGTTTGACATCCTGCCCCTCAAATAACACGCTTTTGGCATCGCCGCGTCCTTGTGAGGTGAGTTTTTTTGAGCTAAAAGTAGTGCTTAGGTACAAGGAGCCGAATACGTCGGTGGCCGAGCTAATCGGTTTGCTTGGCAAGTCCAGCGTGCTGGAATGGTTGCCCGTCAGGGTGGCATTCTCGGCGGCTATGCGTGACGAATTAACCGTCGCTGGCTGGGCGGTTGACTTGGGCAGCATGGTGAAGCGGACATGTTTAAATTCGCCCAATTGGCCAGACAATTGCAAACGCAATTCCGAACCTTCAATGTTGGCGTTGTCCAGGTTGATGGCGACATTGCCGGTAACGTGCAATTCATCGTTTTGCAAGTCGTAGTCTATTACGTCGCCCGATACGCTCTGCTGGCCACGGCGCATGATCGCATGGCCTGTGGCCCGCATGCTGCGATCTAGATGCAATTCCAGTTTGTCCCCATCGATTAACACGCTGTCGTTTAAAACGCTGTCGTTCGCTTCTGCCAGTTGGTCTGCTTGCGCGGGCAGCGCATAGCAAAAAAATGCCACCAACATAGGCCAAGAAAAACGCCGGCTTAGCATGGTTGTGCGACCTTTTGCAGGCTTGCTGCGTAGGCTATTTGGGGAGGCGAAAAAATGGGCACGGGTGCTGGGTAGAGGTTTTATTTTAAGGATGGGTTTATCGATGCTAAAATCTCACAAATAGGGCCTTTTGGCAATCGATAACTGGGCATGACCGCCTGATTAATTGCCTTGCACCAGGGCTGATTTGAAGCATAAACAATCACATTATATAACATTGGATACACCCTCGTGGATGACAGACAGCAACAACTGACTTTATGGCTTAATCGGGTCTTGCCATCGGCCAGTTTTACCCTCACTACGGCATCGGCCGATGCCAGTTTTAGACGCTATTTTAGGGTGCATTTGGCACAAGCGCATTTGGGCCATGCCAGTTTAATTGCCATGGACGCGCCACCGCCGCAAGAGGATTGCGCTCCCTTTGTCCGTGTTGCCAAACTCTTTCTGGATGCCGGACTGAATGTGCCGCACGTTTTAGCGCAAGACCTGAGCCAAGGATTTTTATTATTAAGTGACCTAGGTGACGATACGTATTTATCGCAGCTCAATGCAAAAACCGTCGGGCCGCTGTATCAAGCGGCAACCGACAGCTTGATTAAATTGCAGTTAGCCAGCCAGCCCAAGCAGTTGCCGGATTACGATGAGGCCTTGCTCAGTCGTGAAATGCAATTGTTTCCGGATTGGTACGTGGCTAAGCAGCTTAATCTAAGCTTAAGCGCCGAGCAGCAAGCCGTGTTAAATAATACGTTTGAGCTACTAAATCGCAACGTGTTGGCGCAGGCTAAAGTTTACGTGCACCGAGACTTTCATTCACGTAATTTAATGCTGACAGCACAGGACAACCCCGGTGTGCTGGATTTTCAGGATGCCGTCTACGGCCCCATTACTTACGACCTGGTGTCCTTGTTGAAGGATGCCTATGTGGCCTGGGATGAAGAGCAAGTCATAGACAGTGCCGTGCGGTATTGGCAGCCAGCCAAAAAAGCCGGCCTGCCGGTGCCGCAAGATTTCAGTGAGTTTTACCGTGATTTCGAGTGGATGGGCGCGCAACGCCACATCAAGGTCTTGGGTATCTTTGCTAGGCTCAGTCATAGGGATGGCAAGCATGCCTACCTAAAGGATCAGCCCTTGGTGATGGGTCAGTTGCGTAAAGTGTGCGAGCGCTATGTTGAATTAAGGCCGATGCTGCGTTTGCTTAATCAACTAGTCAACGTCATGCCGCAAGCCGGCTACACCTTTTAATGAAAGCGATGATATTAGCAGCCGGTCGAGGTGAGCGCATGCGACCCTTGACCGATTTCACCCCCAAACCTTTGCTCAAGGTGGGTGCTAAGCCGCTGATTGTGTGGCACTTGGAGCGCTTAGCTCAAGCCGGGTTTAAAGAGGTGGTGATTAATCACGCGCATTTAGGTGGGCAAATTGAACAAGCCTTGGGCAATGGCAGTCTATGGTCCATGCACATACAATACAGCCCCGAACAACAAGCATTGGAAACCGCTGGCGGTATTGCTAATGCGCTGCCGCTGTTAGGTGAGCAGCCGTTTTTGGTGGTCAATGGTGACATCTATACCGAGATCGATTTTGCGCCATTGGCCAATTTGGCGCACAGCTTGTCCCCCAATCTGGCGCATTTACTCATGGTGGACAACCCGCCGCAGCATCCGCAAGGGGACTTTGCCATCGTCGACGGGCGCTTGAGCGAGGGCGGTGCCGCTAAGCTTACTTTTTCCGGCGTCGGTGTCTATCACCCCAGTTTGTTTGCCGGTGTGGTCCGTGGCCAAGCCGCCAAACTGGCTCCTTTGTTGCGTGATGCCATGGCCAAGCAACTGGCCACAGCTAGCTATTACGACGGCGTTTGGCATGACATAGGCACACCCGAGCGCTTGCAAAACTTAGATCAACAATTGATGACGCGTGGGCCTCTGGCCTAAGCACTATTCACTCAGCCACAACGGACGGCATGCACATGAACCCAGTACCAGCAGAATTTAAAAGTAGGCGGCAAATACTGCTCAGCGCCATGGGTGAAGGCGTCGCCATTATTCCAACCGCGGCCGAAGCCATACGCAATCGCGATAGTCACTACCCGTATCGCTTTGATAGCTCGTTTTATTATTTAACCGGATTCAAAGAACCGGAAGCGGTATTGCTGTTGGTGGGAGGCGATCAGCCCAAGTCCATCTTATTTTGCCGTAATAAAGACCCGGAGCGGGAGATTTGGGATGGCTTTCGTTTTGGCCCTGCTGCCGCTTGCGAGCAGTTTGGCTTTGATGAAGCCTACAGCATGGATGAGCTGGATGCCAAATTACTGGTCCTGTTAGCCAACCAGCCTAAGGTGTATTTTAGCCTAGGCGTCAGTGCAGTATGGGATGCCAAACTCACGGCCTGCTTGAACCATTTAAGCACGCAAGGCCGAAGTGGCGTGAGCGTGCCGGACGCCGTCTGTGACTCGCGCAAACTCATCGATGCCATGCGGCTTTATAAATCGCCTTTTGAACAAGCTATCATGCAGCAATCGGCTGATATCGCGGCAACGGCACATAACCGCGCCATGCAGTTCCTTAAGCCGGGTATGATGGAATACCAGTTGGAAGCGGAATTTTTACACGAATTTTACCGCCAAGGCGCGCAGGCACCTGCTTACACCAGCATTGTGGCGGGCGGTGCAAACGCCTGCACCTTGCATTACAACGCCAATAACGCGCCATTGCGCGACGGCGACTTGGTGTTAATTGATGCCGGTTGTGAGCTCGACGGCTACGCTTCCGACATCAGTCGTACCTTCCCGGTCAATGGTCGCTTCAGCGGGCCACAAAAAGACCTGTATGAATTGGTCTTGGCGGCGCAAACAGCCGCCATCGCGCAAGTGGCACCAGGAAACGAATGGGATGCGGCCCACCAAGCTGCCTTGGCGGTATTGGTGCAAGGGTTTATCGATTTGAAGCTGTGCCAGGGTAGCCCGCAAGCGGTGCTGGAAAGTGGCGACTACCGTCGCTTTTACATGCACCGAACCGGCCATTGGTTGGGCTTGGATGTGCACGATGTAGGAGACTACAAAGACCGCGACCAGCAATGGCTACGCTTAGCGCCAGGCATGACCCTAACCGTTGAGCCGGGCTGTTACATCCGCCCAGCGGCCAACGTGCCTGAGCATTTTTGGCATACTGGCATACGCATAGAGGACGACGTCTTGGTCACGGCAACAGCTTGCGATGTGTTAACGGCTAAGGCCATTAAAACAGTCGCTGACATAGAGGCGTTGATGCAGACCTCATGACGGCGCCCATCATTATCGTTGGTGGTGGGCCGGTAGGCGCCACCTTGGCCTTGTTGCTGGCGCAACAGGGTCAGTCCGTTAGCGTCCTAGAAGCGCGCAAACAAAGCGATGCCTATCAAGAAAGCCGTGCCTTGGCCTTGTCTTTTGGCAGCCGTCGCATATTGGAAAAGCTAGGCATATGGACTGCGCTGGCCCCTTTGGCTACCGCCATCAACAGCATACACGTGTCACAAAAAGGCAGCTTAGGCCGTTCATGGCTGCATGCCGCTGACTTGCAGCAAGAAGCCTTGGGTTACGTGCTGTCCTACGGCGATTTAAGCCGCGCCTTAAATGAAGCGATGAGTCAGCAGCCCTTGGTGCATGGTTTGTTTGAAGCCCATGCTGAGCAGATAGTGCACAGTGCGCAAGATGCCAGCGTTAGCTACACGCATCAAGGGCAAAGCCTGCAGGTCAGCAGTCCCTTGGTGGTGTTAGCCGATGGTGGGCGTAGCCTAGCTGAAATTGATGGGCTCACTAAGGCGACCAAAGAGTACGGCCATGACGCCTTGATTAGCAAGGTGGAAGCCGAGCTCCCTCACGGCAACGTGGCTTACGAGCGCTTTACCGAGCATGGCCCCTTGGCTTTGCTGCCCAATGGACCCACGGCTTTTTCCTTGGTTTGGACCGGTAAAGCCGATTACGTGGCGCAGTTGATGACGCTGTCTGACGAGGATTTTTTAAGGCAATTTCATTTGCAGTTTGGCGACCGAGTCGGGCAATTCTTGAAAGTAGGCAAACGCCTGCGCTTTCCATTAAAACTGGCGCAATTAAAAACCAAGGACGTGGCGCACTTGGTCGTGATAGGCAATGCGGCGCAGACCATGCACCCGGTTGCAGGTCAAGGTTTCAATGTCGGTTTGCGCGATGCCGTCTCGCTGGCCGCCAGCATACAAGCTTGCCCGCCCGCAAACTTAGGCGATGCAAGCATGCTGCAGGCCTACCATGCCAGTCGCCAAAATGATAGCAAGCGCGGCTTATTGTTTACCGACTTTTTGGTCAATGTGTTTTCCAACGACTTGTTGGGTTTGCCTGCCATCAGAAGCACCGGTTTGGCTTTGTTTGATGTGATCAAACCGATAAAACGGCATTTGATACAAAAAATGAGTTTTGGTAAATGACCATAGCCCAGTCTATAGCTCAAACCATGGCGCCTGGCGCAGACCATGCAGCCTCGCTGGTGGTGGATGTGACGGTAGTGGGCGCCGGCTTGGTGGGCTTAGCCGCTGCCTTGGCCTGCCATGAGGCGGGTTATAGCGTGGCCCTGCTGGACAGCGGCCCAGGGCTAACTCAGTCCCAGCTTAATGCCGATGCCAATAGTCTATGGAATGCTAGTGGCCAGGGAGCTACTAGTACAAATTGGGATGCCAGAATTTATGCCATCAGCCCAAATAATGCCAAGTGGTTGGCCGAGTTAGGCGCTTGGCCCTTGCTTGATAAAGCCCGCTTAGGTCAGATTAATGCCATGCAAATTTTTGCGGACGGTGTGCCCTTGAGCTTAGACGCTGAGGACGAATCCGCTGATTGCTTGGCATACGTGCTGGAATCGCGGGCCTTGGCGCAGGCCTTGCATGAACGCGTCAGCATGACTGGCATGCCCGTCCTATTTAATCTTGCCTGTGTTGCGTTTGACAGCGCCACCACCACCTTGCATCTGGCCGATAAGCGCACGATACAAAGCAGTCTGGTGATCGCGGCCGATGGCAGTCAATCTTGGCTGCGCCAGCAATTGGGCATTACCGTGCAAAAAAAATCCTATGCGCAGCTTGGCATCGTGGCCAATTTTAGCGTGGCGCAGGACCATGCGCAGGTCGCTAGGCAGTGGTTTACTAGCCAGCGTCAGGACGGCGGCACGATACTCGCGTGGTTGCCCTTATCTAATAACACGGTGTCCATCGTCTGGTCAGTGCCATTGGCCTATGCGGATGAATTGTTGGCTTTGAGTCCGACTGCCTTTACTAAGGCGGTGATGCAAGCCGGTGGCGAAGCTTTGGGTGAGATGCAGTTGATCAGTCCGCCAGTGGCGTTTCCTTTGAGTCGGCAAACGTGTGAGCGCACCGTACAAGACGACGTGGTATTGGTAGGCGATGCCGCCCATCAAATTCACCCTATGGCAGGACAAGGCGTTAACTTAGGTTTCAGAGACGTGATCGATTTGTTGGCCAGTTGGCAGACAAAAAATAGCTATCAAAGCCTTGCCGACAACAGTCTGTTAAAAGCCTATACTAGGCGTAGAAAAGCCGATGTGCTCAGCATGCAGTTGCTTACTGACGGGCTTTTTCAGCTTTTTGCCAGTGCCAATCCCGTGCTTAACGGCATTCGAAACGCGGCTTGGCAGTTGGCTAATCAAGGCCTCATTAAGAAGACCTTGCTGACCCTAGCGCTCAAGCTTTAAGGTGTGGTTTAAGCTTAGCTTGCCTCACCATTTAATTTAGGAAAACTATGATCAAACAATTAGTGGCTTATGCCGTTTTAAGCAGCCTCAGTGTTGCCGCCATGGCCGACGAAGCCAGCCTTAAAAAAGCCGTGGAAGCTGCCTACCCAAAATTTAAAGTAGAAAGCGTCAGCAAAACGCCTTACCCGGGTTTGTATGAAGTGTTCATGGCGGGGCAAATTATCTACACCGATGAAAAAATGACCTTCTTGATTGCGGAAGGGCGTTTGGTCGATCCTAAATCCAAAAAAGATTTGACCGCGGAGCGCATGGACGAGCTGACGAAAATAGACTTCGCCAAACTGCCCTTGGATCAAGCCATTAAGGTGGTGAAGGGCAACGGCAGTCGCAAGTTGGTGGTGTTCTCCGATGTGGATTGCCCGTATTGCAAACGCTTGGAGCAAAATGAGCTAAGCAACATTACGGATGTCACTGTCTATACTTTTCTCTACCCCATCGTGCAACTGCACCCGGATGCCGCGGCTAAGTCTAAAGCCATCTGGTGTGCCAGCAATCGGGTGAAAGCATGGGACGATTGGATCATGCGCAATCAATTGCCTAAAAATGCCGTCAATTGCGATGTGCCTCTAGAGAAGGTCGGCGATTTGGCCAAATCATTGGATATTACCAGCACGCCCACCTTGATTTTTGCCGATGGCAAGCGCATGTTAGGCGCGCAGCCGTATAAGGAAATTGAGCGGGCCTTGCAAGCGGCCGCCAGAAAGTAAAGCTTGATGGCCTGGGCTGCGACTTAAAGCCTAGGCTATTAAGCCTGGTTTCTAAACCTAGGATCTAACCCTGGGTTCTAACCCTGGGCTTTAAACCACGGCGCCCATTTTAAATATGGGCATGTACATAGCAATCACCAGGCCGCCTATCAGCACCCCAAGCACCACCATGATGACTGGCTCCATTAGGTTGGCCAGCGCAGCCACCGCGTCGTCCACTTCGGCTTCAAAAAAGTCCGCTATTTTGCTTAGCATGGCATCCAATGCCCCAGACTCCTCGCCTATGGCGGTCATTTGCAAGACCATGCTAGGGAAGACCTGGGTGTTTTGCATGGCCACGGTCAAGCTGGTGCCTGTGCTGATTTCACGTTGGATGGCTTTGGTGGCAGTCAGGTAAACGTGGTTGCCTGCGGCCCCGCCAACCGAGTCTAAGGCTTCTACCAGGGGCACGCCAGCAGCAAACATGGTGGACAAGGTGCGTGCCCAGCGCGCAATAGTGGCTTTGCGCACCAGTGGGCCAAATACTGGAATCTGCAAGATTAACCTGTCCATGCTGGCCTGCATCTTGAGCGAGCGTTTCCAAGTATAAAAGAAAAACCAGAGCCCGCCGCCAATCACGCCAAATATGGCCCACCACCAAGCGACAAAGGCATCGGATATGGCCATCACCACCAAGGTTGGCAGTGGCAAGTCAGCGCCAAAGCCGTCAAACAGAGTTTTAAAGGCGGGGATAACAAAAATCATAATGACACTGACTATGATAAAAGCCACCGCCACGATGGCTGCTGGGTAAACCAAAGCCGATTTTATTTTGGCTTTAATCGCCAGAATTTTTTCTTTGTAGGTGGCCAACCGGTCTAGCAAGGTGTCCAGAATGCCGGCTTGCTCACCAGCAGCAATGAGATTGCAAAACAAGGCATCAAAATGCAGGGGGTATTTGCGAAACGCCGCACTCAAACTGCTGCCGGTTTCAACGTCAGCTTTGATATCCATGAGTAATTTAGCCACGGCCGGGTTGCTGTGGCCTTTGCCGACTATGTCAAAGCATTGCAGTAGTGGCACGCCGGCTTTCATCATGGTGGCCAGTTGGCGGGTAAACAGCGTGATGTCTTTTTCGCTGACCGATCCCTTGCTGGCAAAGCTGCTGACTTTTTTGATTTTGCTGACCGTTACGCCTTGCCGGCGTAAGCTGGCTTTGACGTAGGCGTCACCGACCGCGCGCATCTCGCCTTTAAGGATTTTGCCTTTTTTATCTTTACCTTCCCACGCATACACTGCGTCTTTTTTTTGTGCGCTAGTGAGGGCCATGATGGCTATGCCTATTGTTCATTGGTGCAACTTTCAATTTCTGCGATGGAGGTTAAACCTTGCTTCACTTTTTCTAAACCGGCTAGGCGCAAATCCTTCACGCCTTCCAATTTGGCCTGGTCGGCAATGTCGTGCACTGTGCCATTATTCATAATAAGGCGGCTGATGGCGTCGCTGATAGGCATGACTTGATAGATGCCAACGCGGCCTTTGTAGCCGTCATTGCAATGCGGGCAGCCGCCTGCTTTAGGAACGTACAACTGCCAACTGCCATCCAAGTCGTGCTCACTAAAACCCAGGCCCAGTAAGGCTTGCTTAGGCACGTCCATGGGCACTTTACAGCTAGGGCAAAGCCGCCGAGCTAACCGTTGCGCCGTAATCAGCGAGACCGCAGCCGCGATATTGAATGGCGCCACCCCCATATTAAGCAGGCGCGTTAAGGTCGATGGCGCATCGTTGGTGTGCAGGGTAGACAGCACCATGTGGCCGGTGGAAGCGGCTTTGATGGCCATGTCGGCAGTTTCTAAATCGCGGATTTCACCTATCATGATGATGTCGGGATCTTGCCGTAAGAAGGATTTTAAGGCGGCAGCAAAAGTGAGCCCTTGTTTGTCATTCACGTTAACTTGGTTAATGCCTGCCAGTGGAATTTCGCAAGGGTCTTCTGCCGTGGCAATGTTCACGCCGGGGTTGTTAAGTATGTTTAGGCAGCTGTATAGCGACACGGTCTTGCCTGAGCCGGTGGGGCCGGTGACCAATACCAGGCCATAAGGACGTTGGATGGCGCGCAGCAGAGCGGCTTTTTGCTCAGGCTCGTAGCCTAAGGCATCGATACCTAGGCTGGCACTGGCCGGATCTAAAATACGTAAGACAATTTTTTCGCCGTGTAGCATGGGCAAGGTACTGACCCGGAAATCGATGTGGCGGGTTTTAGACAGGACCAGCTTCATGCGACCGTCTTGTGGAACGCGTTTTTCCGAGATGTCCATGTTGGAAATCACTTTGATGCGCGAAGCCAATTTTTCCTTGATGGCCAATGGCGGCTGGTTAATTTCTCTTAGGATGCCGTCTACTCGGTAGCGTACCCGATAAAATTTTTCATAAGGCTCAAAATGCAAATCGGATGCGCCCATGTTGATTGCATCCAGTAACATTTTGTTTAAGAATTTAACCACTGGAGCATCGTCAATTTCTTGGCCCAGTGCCTCGGATTTGTCGTTTAAGCCGTCCGGTTCCAATACGCCGAATTCATCGTCTGCCAAATCAAAAGACTGCATGCTGGTGTCGCTTCTTTCCACCAATTTGGCTATCCACTGACCCAGTTTGTCGTCTTCCACTACCACCGGTGACAAGCTCATGCCCATTAAAAATTGCACGCTATCAAGCGCATGCAAATTGGTGGGGTCGGAGACGGCGACAAACAGCACGTTGTTGCGCACTTGCAAGCCCATAACACGATGCACTTGCATCAAATTCGGGTCGATTTGCTTAGTGGGTAATTGCGCTTCATCGAAGGCATCTAAATTCAAATAAGGTAAGCCAAAGGCCTGGGCAGAAGTTTGCGCGATGATTTGCGGGTTTAACTTTTTGCTTAATATTAGCTGATTGATGAAGGTGCAGTGGCCATATAATTAGCAGCGCTTAATGGGTAGGATTGGTAAATAGCAGACTAGCCATTGTAAACCAATGTGCAATAAACGGGCGGCTTTGCTGAATTCTAGCCACGAGGCAAGGCCCCTTGGGATGGGACCTTGCTCTGGCGCATTACATATTAGCAATAATTTCATTGGCGAATTGGGCTGTGCCTACTTGGCTTGCGCCTTGCATTTCGCTGGCAAAATCGCCGGTCACGCGCTTGGCTAAGATGGCTTTGGCGACGCCTTGTAAGACCAAATCCGCCGCCTCTGTCCAGCCTAAATGGCGCAACATCATTTCGGCCGAGAGGATGATGGAGCTAGGGTTGGCTAAGTCTTTGCCGGCAATTTTTGGTGCCGTGCCGTGCGTGGCTTCAAACATGGCAACCGTATCGCTTAGGTTGGCGCCTGGGGCAATGCCTATGCCGCCCACTTGGGCTGCCAAGGCGTCACTCATGTAGTCGCCATTTAAATTAAGGGTGGCCACTACGTCGTAGTCTTGCGGGTGCAATAAAATTTCTTGCAAGAAGGCATCGGCGATGCAGTCTTTAATGATCATGCCGTTAGGCAACTTGCACCATGGGCCGCCGTCTATTTCGACTGCGCCAAATTCTTGTTTAGCCACTTCGTAGCCCCAGTCACGGAATCCGCCCTCGGTGAATTTCATGATGTTGCCTTTATGGGCAATGGTCACCGAGCGTCTGTTGTTGTCTATGGCGTATTGTATGGCTTTACGCACCAAGCGTTTGCTGCCGTCTATGGAAACCGGTTTGATGCCTATGGCTGAGGAATCCGGGAAGCGAATTTTTTTGCGCATGCCCATGTCGCTGATAAATTGTATGACTTTTGCCGCTTCGTCCGTGCCCGCCGCCCATTCTATGCCGGCATAAATGTCTTCGGTGTTTTCACGGAAAATAACCATGTCGGTTTTTTCTGGGTGCTTAACTGGGCTAGGTACGCCGGTAAAATATTGCACCGGGCGCAAGCAGACGTATAGATCCAATTCTTGGCGTAGCGATACATTCAATGATCGTATGCCACCGCCCACCGGGGTGGTCAGCGGGCCTTTAATCGATACCACGTAGTCACGCACGGCGGCCATGGTTTCAGCCGGCAACCATTCGTTCTCGCCGTAAACCTTGGTGGCTTTTTCCCCAGCATAGACTTCCATCCAAGCTATTTTTTTGCTGCCTTGGTAAGCTTTATTGACTGCGGCATCGACCACTTTAATCATGGGTGGCGTGATGTCGGCGCCTATGCCATCGCCCTCAATAAATGGGATAATAGGCTGGTTGGGTACCTGCAGTGTGTTGTCGGCGTTGACGGTAATTTTTTCCCCGTAAGCAGGCTTGATGATTTTGCCGGTGGCGCTGTTTTTTGCAGTCATATTTTTCCCTAAGCTGATGATTTTAATGGTGTAAGTGTTTAATGATAATTTTATTTAACAAACCGTTTAACGTAGTGTGCCAATTTAGTCCGCACGAAAAGCACCTTACGTTAAAAGACTTTATTGCTATACCCCAGGTGTACGCGGCAGGTCGCCTGGATACCGATAGCGAAGGTTTACTTATTCTAACCGATGATGGAATGTTGCAACACCGTTTGAGCGACCCTAAACACAAAGAAATTAAAACCTATTGGGCGCAAGTCGAAGGTCAGCCTAGTGAGGAGGATTTGGCGCCATTAAGGTTGGGTGTGGCGCTGTCCGATTTTGTGACCCAGGCCGCGGCCGTGCGCATCATCGATACGCCTCCATTGTTGTGGCCAAGAACACCGCCCATACGCGAGCGCAAAGCCATTCCCACCACTTGGTTGGAAATTAAAATCAGTGAAGGTAAGAATCGCCAAGTCAGGCGCATGACCGCACACATCGGCTTTCCTACCTTGCGTTTAATTCGCTATGCCATAGGCGCTTACACCTTAGAGGGCCTGGCAAACGGCGAGTATAAAGTGGTAAGCGCATGAAGCCGGTCGCTATATTTCGAAACGTAGCGCACGAAGGCCCGGGCTTTTTAGCCACTTTTTTAAATGAAAACGGCATAGCCAGTGTTGTGTTTGATACCAGCGATATGGCTAACTTGCCGGCTAATATAGCCGACTACAGTGGCCTGGTTTTAATGGGTGGCCCCATGAGCGTTAACGATGAATTGCCATGGATTGATGCCGTCTTGGACCTCATTAAGCAAGCCATGGCGATGGACCTGCCGGTGTTAGGGCATTGCTTGGGTGGGCAGTTGATGGCCAAAGCATGTGGGGCGCAGGTCAGCAAAAATCCGCACAAAGAAATAGGCTGGGCTGCGGTTACGGTGGTGGCTAATCCAGAAGCCCAGCATTGGATGGCTGATATCGAGCAGTTTTATGGCTTTCATTGGCACGGCGAAACCTTTGATTTGCCAGCAGGCGCTACGCACTTGTTGACCAGCGAGCATTGTCAACATCAAGCGTATGCGATGGGCAAGCATTTGGCCTTGCAATGCCACATCGAAATGACCCCAGACATGATAAAGAATTGGTGCGAAGAAGGACGGCAAGAGTTGCTCGAGGCCAGTGCCAGTCCGGCTGTGCAACAAGCCGATGACATGCAAATTAATTTGCCTTTGCACTGTTTTTTCTTGCAGAAAGTGGCCAGGCAGCTTTATGGTCAGTGGATTAAGGGCTTGCTGTAATGTGCATCGGCAGTATGTTAAAATCGAACAAACTTTTAAGAGAAATCCATTATGTCTGGTAACACCATAGGTACGCTATTCACCTTAACTTCTTTCGGTGAATCTCACGGCGCGGCAATAGGCGGGGTGGTGGACGGTTGCCCGCCAGGCCTGGAATTGTCGGCGGCCGATTTGCAAGTGGATTTAGACCGACGTAAACCCGGCACCTCGCGGCACGTTACCCAGCGTAAAGAAGCCGATGCCGTGGAAATCCTGTCTGGTGTGTTTGAAGGCAAAACCACAGGCGCGCCCATAGGCTTGTTAATACGCAATACCGACCAACGCAGTCAAGACTACTCGAAGATCATGGACACATTTAGGCCTGGCCATGCCGATTATACCTACAGTCAAAAATACGGCATACGCGATTACCGTGGCGGCGGTCGCTCCAGTGCGCGCGAAACTGCGGTACGGGTGGCGGCTGGCGCCATAGCGAAAAAATGGTTGAAGCAACGCTATGGCGTGACGGTTAGGGCTTACATGAGCCAGTTGGGTACGTTAGCCATTCCTTTCGTCAGTTGGGATGCATTGCAGCACCCGGACAACGATTTCTTTTCGGCCAATGTGGCGATGTTGCCAGAGTTGGCGAATTATTTAGACGAAGTGCGTGCCGCCCGTGATTCAGTCGGCGCACAAATTACCGTGGTTGCCGAAGGGGTGCCGGTCGGCTGGGGCGAACCGGTTTTTGATCGATTGGATGCCGAAATCGCTTACGCCATGATGAGCATTAATGCCGTGAAAGGCGTGGAAATTGGTGCCGGTTTTGCCGCTGTTGCCCAGCGTGGCAGCGAGCATTCTGATGAAATGACCCCGCAAGGGTTTGTTAGCAATCACGCCGGTGGCATTTTAGGCGGCATCTCAACTGGCCAAAGCATACAGGTTAACGTGGCGTTAAAGCCAACTTCTAGCATTCCGCAGCCACGCCGATCCGTCGATAAAGACGGCCTAGCGGTATTGATGGAAACCACCGGCCGCCACGATCCTTGCGTTGGTGTGCGCGCGACGCCTATAGTCGAGGCCATGTTAGCCTTAGTGCTGATCGACCATGCCCTGCGTCACCGCGGGCAAAATGCCGACGTGCAAAGTCATGCCCCTCATATCGTTTAATCTCATGGACTAATTTAATGCTTGGCTTTGATGTAGATCATGCGCCGCAAAAGGCCTTGCTTTTACAATGAAAGCATAAGCTAAGGTGTTCGCTTGTTAGGGGTGGACGCTTAGACTTAGATTCGATTAATTTTTAAGGAATGACCATGAACATTGAGCATCACGATTTGGCCCACGAATTTCCCCAACACAAAGATAAAATACACGGCTTAAAAATGAGCAACGCCCATTTTGCTAAGCTATTCGACGCTTACCATGCCTTAACCAAAGACGTAGAGCGTCTTGAGGGTGAGGGCGCGCCAGTGGCGGACGAGACCTTGGTAACGCAAAAAAAAGAGCGCGCTTTGCTCAAAGATCAGCTGTATGCCATGCTGGTCAACTAATTAGGCAGATGAAAGTCGGCGTCAGCCGACTTTTTTATGTCCATCTACGCCCTGTTTATGCACACAAAACTCCATTTTAAGCTGTCCCGGTTTTACTTCATTTACTACTTCTTTGTTGGTGCGTTTGTGCCGTATTGGGGTTTGTACCTCAAGTCTGAGCAATTTAGTCCGGCCGATATCGGCATACTGATGTCTTTGTTTCAAATCAGCCGTATTTTTGCACCTAATTTTTGGGGTTGGTTGGCTGATCACACTGGGAAACGTGCGCAGTGGATTAAGCTGACGGCCTTTTTAGGTTTGTGTGGCTTTACTGCGGTGTTTTGGGCACACGGCTTTTACTGGCTGTTTTTTGTCATGGCGGCCTTAAGTTTGTTTACCAGTTCCACCTTGCCCTTAGCGGAATCCTTGACCTTGGCCCATTTGGCCACGACGAATGGCCATTACAGTCGCATACGTATGTGGGGTTCCCTGGGATTTATTGTCGCTGCCGTGGTGCTGGGTTTTTGGATTGATTTTTCTGGTATACGCAGCCTGTTATGGTTTTTGCTGTTTGTGCAGATGACCTTGTTTGTTTTGTCCTTCGGCTTGCCTGAAGCCATTGTCGCGGCGCATGAGCACGACGATTATTCCATTTGGCAACTGATGCGGCAACCTAATGTGATGGCCTTGTTATTAGGCTGTGCCTTGATGGTGACGGCGCATGGCGTGCTCTATAATTTTTACTCCATATACCTAAGTGATCACGGATACAGCAAAACTGTCATAGGCTTGTTGTGGGCCGTTGGGGTGGTGTGTGAGATCGCTGTGTTTATGGCCATGCCGAAAATCATGGCGCGATTTAGTTTAAAAGCCATATTATTAGTCAGCCTGGCTTTAGCCGTTTTGCGCTTTAGCTTAATTGGTTGGGCAATTGATTCTTGGCCCATCATGCTGCTGGCGCAAACCTTGCATGCCGCTACCTTTGGTAGTTTTCATGCTGCCTCAGTGGAAGTCATTGCGCGTTTCTTCAATGGCCGGCATCAGGCCAAAGGCCAGGCCATATACAACAGCGTGGCCTATGGCATAGGTGGCACATTGGGCGGGGTGGCCGGTGGCTATGCTCTGCAATACCTAGGCGGTCAGCACACCTTCATGTTGGCCGCGCTCTTTCCATTGCTGGGGTTTTTGGTGATTGCCATAGGACTGAAATTAAGCGCGCAGCAGCATCAGCGCGGTTTGTTTGGCTAGCTCTAGTTAGACTACCTTAAGCCGACTTGCGTTTATCGTGGCTGATCAACGCGTAAGCTGAATGGTTGTGTATGCTCTCGAAGTTTTCACTTTCCACGGTGTAGGCCACGATGCGTTTTTCTGCGGACAATTGTGCTGCCACGTCCCTCACCATGTCTTCGACAAATTTTGGGTTATCGTAAGCCCGTTCGGTGACAAATTTTTCATCCGGTCGTTTTAATAAGCCATACAACTCGCAAGAGGCTTGTTTTTCCACCAGGTTGATGATGTCTTCTATCCAGATAAAATCATTGATCAGCGCCGTGACCGTGACATGGCTGCGTTGATTGTGCGCACCGTAGTCGGATATTTTTTTGCTGCAGGGACAGAGACTGGTTACCGGCACCAATACTTTTACGGTAATGTCGAATTGGCCATGATTGATCTCGCCTATGAAGGTCACTTCGTAATCGAGTAAGCTCTTCACGCCAGAAACCGGCGCGGCTTTATTGACGAAATAGGGGAAAGTCATTTCTACGTGACCGGATTCGGCTTCTAAACGCTTAACCATTTCACGCAGTATGGTTTCAAACGACTCTAAGGAAATGGCGTGCTCGTTTACATTCAGTATTTCAACAAAGCGCGACATGTGCGTGCCTTTGAACTGCTGTGGCAGATGCACGTACATATTGAATACGGCGATGGTGTGTTGCTCGCCAGCGGATTTGTCTTTGACGACAATGGGGTGGCGTATGGCCTTGATGCCCACTTTATCAATGGCGATATGGCGTGTGTCCACGGTGTTTTGTACGTCTTCTATGGGGCAGGTGGGCGTAGCTTCTGTCATTACTTATCCTGGTTGGCGTTTAGCTGATAATACTTGAGTATAACACTAGGTTATTAGTCGCGCAATTGCGCAGCTAATGCCTTCTGCATCCAAGCCGCATTCTGCCAACATGGTTTCATGCACGCCGTGCTCTATGAAATGATCAGGCAAGCCCAAACAAAGGGTCTGCATGGTCAAGCCGGTATCATTTTGTATGGCTTGCAGGGCTTCCATTGTGGCTGTCCCGGCGCCGCCCATGACGGCATTCTCTTCAACGGTGACGAAGACCTTGTGGTCCATGGCCAACTTAGTAAGTAAGGCTTGATCGATGGGTTTGACAAAGCGCATATTGACGACGGTGGCATCCAGTTTTTCACCGGCATGCAGGCAGGCTGCCAGCATGCTGCCAAAGCTTAGTATGGCAATTTTGTTTTTGGGTTCTTTAACCGAGCTTAGGCGTTTGATTTCGCCTTTGCCTATGGGGATGGCCTGCATGGTTTGCTCAACGACGGCGCCAGTGCCGCTGCCGCGTGGATAACGTACGGCGGCCACGCCTTCGTATTGGTAACCGGTGTAAAGCATTTTTCGGCATTCGTTTTCGTCGCTGGGTGCCATGATCAGCACGTTAGGGATGCACCTTAAATAGCTTAAGTCGAAACTGCCGGCATGGGTAGGGCCGTCTGCACCGACCAAGCCAGCGCGGTCTATGGCCAACAATACCGGTAAGTTTTGCAAGGCTATGTCGTGCACCAATTGGTCGTAAGCGCGCTGTAAAAATGTGCTGTAGATGGCCACAACCGGTTTTAATCCATCGCAGGCCATGCCGGCGGCAAAGCTTAAGGCATGTTGCTCGGCGATGCCCACATCGAAATAACGCTGTGGGTATTTAGCGGCAAAAGTGTTTAAGCTAGAGCCGTCGCACATGGCTGGGGTGATGCCAATGAGCCGCTCGTCTTGCGCCGCCATGTCGACCAGCCATTCGCCAAACACTTGTGTGTAGGTTTTTTTACCGGCATTAGCCAGCAGGTCGCCATTGCAAGGATCAAATTTGCCTATGCCGTGAAATTTATTCGGGTCTTCTTCAGCCGGCTCAAAGCCTTTGCCTTTTTGCGTGACGATGTGTAAAAACTGTGGGCCCTTAAGTTGCCTGATGTTTTGCAAGGTGTCTATCAAGGCATCCAGATCGTGGCCGTCTACCGGGCCTATGTAATTGAAACCAAATTCTTCAAATAAAGTGCTGGGTAACACCATGCCTTTAACGTGCTCTTCGGCGCGCTTGGCAAATTTCATCATGGGCGGCATGGTGGACAAGATTTTTTTGCCAGATTTTTTGATGGAGCCATAGAAACGACTGGACAATAGTTTGGATAAATAATTGTTTAAGGCGCCGACATTATTGGAGATGCTCATGTCGTTATCGTTGAGTATAACCAGTAAGTTCGCACCCATGCTACCGGCGTTGTTCAAGCCTTCAAAGGCCATGCCTGCAGACATGGCGCCATCGCCAATGATGGCCACGGCACGACGTTCAAGCCCGGCTTTTTGTGCAGCCACGGCCATGCCTAATGCGGCAGAAATAGAGGTGCTGGAGTGCCCGGTGCCAAACGCATCGTATTCGCTTTCGGTGCGCCTAGGAAAGCCGGCTATGCCATTGGCTTTGCGCAAACTCGCCATTGCCTCACGGCGGCCAGTCAATATTTTATGCGGGTAAGTTTGGTGGCCTACGTCCCACACCAGTCTGTCATCAGGTGTATTAAAAACGTAATGCAAGGCCACAGTCAGTTCCACCACGCCTAAATTTGAGGCCAAGTGCCCGCCGGTTTTAGCCACGCTGTCTACAATAAATGCGCGCAATTCCAATACCAACGACTTGAGTTGCTTGCGGTTTAATGCCTTAAGCTGCAAGGGGCTGTTGATGCTGTCGAGTAATGGTGTCACCTTAAAGATTCCTAAATTGCCGGCTAGGTAATTTGAACTAAATTACGTTAAAAATTACGCTGGATAATGTAGCCAGCCAACTCTATTAAACGGTTTGCTTTATCACCCAAAGGGCGAATGGCATCGATGGCTTGATCGTAGAGTATTTGGACGTGCTGCTTGGCAGCACTTAAGCCTAAAGTAGAGACGTAGGTAGGTTTGTTGCTTTCGGCATCCTTGCCTGCCGTTTTGCCTAAGGTTTTGCTATTGGCTTCGACGTCTAGGATGTCGTCTACTACTTGAAAAGCCAGGCCTATTTTGTTGGCAAACTGTTGAATGGCCTCTTGGCTTGACTTTTCCGCGCTTATTGCCCCTAGCATGATTGATGCTTCTATTAACGCGCCGGTTTTCATTCTATGCATGGTTTCCAGTTCGCTTTGGCTGAGGTCTTTGCCAACTGCAGCCAAGTCTATACCTTGCCCTCCAGCCATTCCTTTGGAACCGGCTGCTTTAGATAGCAAGTTAATCAATTTCATTTGTTGGTTGGCACTTAATTGGCTGTGAGCGTAATTTTGGGATTGGGATAGCACTTCAAACGCTAAACTCTGTAATGCATCACCAACTAATAATGCGGTCGCTTCATCATATTGCTTGTGACAGCTTGGCTTGCCGCGGCGCATGTCGTCATCGTCCATACAGGGCATGTCATCGTGCACCAATGAGTATGCATGTATGAGCTCGATGGCGCAAGCGCTTGCATCAGCAACGTTAGGTTCGTATGTGGACAATTCAGCCGCCGCATAACAAAGTAACGCGCGTATACGTTTGCCGCCTTTCAAGGCGCTGTAACGCATGGCACTGTGTAGCATGCATGGGGCTAAATTTGCGTCAGGAAGGCATTGTTCAAGCGTTGATTCAATGTGATGTTGTTTGCTAGCTACCCAGCTAGTAAAAGCTAGGCCACTATTTTTTATATCGTCTACATTAGACATTATTATTGATCTTGGCTTTTGTAAGCCAGTAGCTGGTTGCGCTCATTTAAAATTTGCACTTGTTGCTCCGCTGCCAGCAAGGACTGTTGGCAAAATTGCAGCAAGCTGTTGCCACGTTGGTAAGCGGCTAGGCTGGCATCCAAGGGCAGTTGTGCCGCTTCCATTTGCGCGATAATTTGTTCTAGTTCGGCGTAAGCTTGCTCAAAATTAAGCGGCATCTCTGCCGCCGATTTATTTAATGACAAGTCTTCGTTTGATTTTGCTGTGGTCATAATGCGCTTGCCTAGTTTACACAGTGCTTATTCTACCAAATCCTGCTGCAAAAGCCCTGTTAAAAATAAGCGTATGTCATTAATTTCTTCTGCGCAGACACTGTGCGCCATGGCGTATTCATGCCAATGCACGGTAAAACCGCTTGCTTGCAAAATGGAGAGTGATGCTAGGGCTCTTTCTAAGCTGATGATGTCATCGGATTTGCCGTGCGCCATAAAGATGGGCGTCGCTAGATTGGCGACATGGGCTTCTTTTGCTAAGGCCGGTTTAAGGGGCAAGTAAGTGGACAGGGCGAGCACACCGGCTAATTTTTTGGGGTAGCGAGTGGCGCTATGCAAGGCGATAGCCCCGCCTTGGGAAAAGCCCGCCAGTACAATTTTATCGCTGGCTATGCCACGCTTGATTTCGTTTTCTATCAAACTGTTTAAGTAGTCTTCACTGCGCCTTATGCCAGCTTGGTCTTCTTGTTGCGACTCGCTGGGGGAATATAAGTCATACCAGGCCGGCATGACGTAGCCATTGTTGCGCGTCACCGCCATGGACGGCGCATGCGGAAGAATAAAACGGACCTGGGCTAGGTTTAACATGTCCACCACGGGGGCAAAATCGTAACCGTCTGCCCCAAGGCCATGCAGCCAAATTACGCTGGCGCGGACGTCATTGCTGTCGCCACGAATTAATTCTAAAGGGGCTTGTGCTTGCATGGCTGTCATCTATTTTAAAAAGGCAGCAAGCCGTTTTTGGGCTTGGCTATTAAATAATTTGGATATGCATTATGCTGTTCCAATCAGACAAATAATAGCATTAGTCTTCACGCTAAACCATTAACTTACCTGCCTAACTTTAAGCCCTATGCCTACCTTGAAATTCTCTAGCAAGCGACACACTATTCGTGCATTGATAGGCTTGCTCATCGTGTTGCTGATGTTGCTGCACGTCAGTGGCGTGCTGCCCCTGTCGCCGGTCACTAAGTTGGAGTTATGGAGCTACGACACCAGGCTCAATATGACTATGCCCAATAGTCTGGATGAGCGCATTGTCATTGTTGATATTGATGAAAAAAGCCTTAAACAGCAGGGGCATTGGCCTTGGTCTAGAAATAAGTTGGCGCATTTAGTCGATCGCTTGTTCGACGATTATCAGGTTCGGGTGTTAGGGATGGATGCGGTGTTTGCCGAGCCCGACTTAAGTTCGGGCTTGCAAGGCATGCAAGCCATGCAACGTGAGCACTTTAGGCAAGATCAGGGTTTGCGTGCGGCCATAGAAAAATTAAGCCCTAGTTTGGACTACGACCAATTGTTCGCCAACAGTTTAAAAAACCGTAAAGTGGTGTTGGCTTATGTATTTTTGCAAGAAGGGGAAACGAAAGTCGGCACCTTGCCTGCACCAATTTTGCCGGCAGCTGACTTTAAGGAGCAGCCAGTTAGCTTAATGCAGGCCAGCGGCTACACGTCCAATTTAGCCAATTTGCAAGCGCAAGCCTATGCCGCTGGCCATTTTAATGCCAGCCCAGATCAAGACGGCATTTCCCGTAGGCTGCCGATGTTGGTGCAATACCATGATCAAGTTTACGAAGCCTTTGCCAGTGCTGTAGCCCGAGCGGCCAATGAGCCTGCTGGCGCTCGCTCAACTAAGCCAGCCCTTGCCGTGGATGCCGATGCTGAGGAACTGCGTATCGGTAAAAATCGCATCCCAGTTAACAATGACATGGCCGCATTGATTCCCTACCGTGGGGCACAAGGCAGTTTCCGCTACGTGTCTGCTACTGACGTGATGTCAAATAAAGTGGATCAGGCTATGCTTAAAAATAAAATAGTCTTGCTGGGCACAACCGCTGCCGGCTTGATGGATTTACGTGCCACACCCATGCAAAATGTCTATCCTGGGGTGGAGGTGCACGCCAACATGGTGGCCGGCATATTGGACGGCAACATCAAACAAAACCCGGCCTATACCCAAGGCATAGAGTTTATATTGCTTTTGTTAGTGGGAAGCCTGCTGGCTTTAAGCTTGCCTAACTTAAGCCCCACTGCGGCCACGCTGCTCACTGCGCTCTGCCTAGGTCTGCTCTTGGGCTTAAATTGGCTGGCCTGGCAGTTTGGCAATTTGGCGCTGCCTTTGGCTGCTTTGCTGGTGACGATAAGCGCGCTGTACTTTTTTAATATGGCTTACGGTTTCTTTTTTGAGTCACGGCTTAAACGCCAATTGGGTCGTTTATTTGGCTTGTACATCCCGCCGGAATTAGTGGATGAAATGGCTCAAAATCCCAACAGTTATAGTTTAGCTAGCCAAAGTCGACATATGACGGTGTTATTTACAGACGTACGTGACTTTACCTGCATCGCCGAAGGGATGGCGCCCGAGCAGCTGAGTCTGCTGATGAATCGCTTTCTCAGCCCGATGACAGAGGCTATTCATCATCACCGAGGCACCATAGATAAATACATGGGCGATGCCATCATGGCGTTTTGGGGTGCCCCTGTGGCTGATAATCAGCATGCGACGCATGCGGTGCAGGCTGCCTTAGCCATGACCGATGGCTTGGCGCGCTTGCAAGATGAATTTGCTGCACAAGGCTGGCCGGCTATACGCATAGGCATAGGACTTAATAGCGGCGACATGGTGGTGGGTAACATGGGCTCGACATTTCGTATGGCTTACACCGTATTGGGTGACGCAGTTAATTTGGGCTCGCGCCTAGAGGCGTTAACAAAATATTATGCAGTTAGTATCATTGTTAGTGAAGACACCAAAGTGTTGGCGCCGGATTTTGTTTACAGAGAGCTAGACAGAGTCCGGGTTAAAGGTAGAGAAAAACCACTGGCGATTTATGAGGTGATAGGGGCAAAGACAGAGGTGGGTGAGCCTATGCTGGCCGGTCTGCAGCAATACCAAACGGCACTCGCGGCATACCGTAATCAAGCTTGGCCGCAGGCCGAGGCTTTATTTAAAAGCTTAGCTCAAGCCCAGCCATTATGCCGTCTCTACATCATTTACATGGAGCGCATAGCGTACTTTATGGCGAATCCGCCTGCGGCCGATTGGGATGGGGTGGCTAATTTTAGTGAAAAATAAGCGGGTTAAAAGATGCTTGGGACATGCAATAAAAAAGCCCTCATTTGAGGGCTTTTTTATTGTGCTACAGCGCTTGGATTTAAATGAATTGCATCAGCGCTACGCTGTAGTCAATTAAGTTGCTGGGGCAGGCTGGCAATCACCTTGACCAACTTTTAAGCCTTGAACTGCATTGCAGACTGTGCCTGTATTCGTCCATAGCATGTTGGCGCCGCCAGCTGGCGTAGTGGGCGTATCCACTATGGTTAAGGCGGTGCCATCTGCCGGAGTGGCGGACGTTGTGACTGAAATAACGCCATTTGCTACTGGGGTTATGGCTGTGATGTTAGCCGTTGTGGCTAAGGTAGGTACGCCATTAGAACCTGCATCACAATCGGCCAATGAGCCAAGTTCTTGCGCGCACATTGCAACCGCTGTTTTAGTGGAAGCCAGTTCGGCCATCGCTGCGGCCGCACAGGTACGAGACACCTAGTTGCCGTATTGCGGAATCGCTACGGCGGCCAAAATACCAATGATTGCTACCACTATCATTAATTCAATTAAGGTGAAACCTTGTTGTTGATTTTTCATTGTCATTCCTTTATTAGAATTAAATGCACACAAGCTTAACTAGGATTTAAGCAACTTCATTGCCGCAGATGGTGTTTTACCCATGACCGTGTCACCTATATTGCCTCATTTAACATTATTTTGCATGCATTAATTGGCATTGGGCGAAATTTATTATTTCGCTGTTTCGCTTACTTTTTTTAAGTTAGCTAAGCCGGCATCAAAAATATCGTTGATGGCTTTGACCGCAGTCGCGTCATCTTGGCCTTCAGGAATAGGTGGGTTTAATTTGTATAAACGGTAGAAGCGACCTACCCAGGTGACCGTGCTTTCGCCAGCACCAGGGCCTTTGGTCACGGTCATGCTGCCATTAAAATCAGTCAGCGGTAGGGTGCCAGAAACAATCTCGTATTTGAGGCGCATGCTGTCGTTGTCGATACCGCGTAATTTTTCGTAGACGTTACCACCGCTTTTGAAGCTTAAGGTTCTAAAAGTGTCTTCGCCGACTTTTTCTAATTTGGTGCCAGCCACGCCTGGTAACCATAGGTGAGCGGTACCGAAGTCCTTAACGGTAGCCCAAACTTTAGCTGGGTCGGCTTTGATGGTGACGCTTTTTTCAACTTTTTGTGGCGATGGACCGTGCGCGCTAGCTAAGTTAGGCAATAGGCTGATGCTCAAGCTCAAAGTTAAAAGGGCTAAAATCTTTTTCATTTTTTTATTTCTCCGTGGCTCTCAAGCAGAGAGTGATTGATTTATACAAGGCTTCATTATAATTGAGAACAAGGCTTTTTAAAAACACCTCAGTGTTTAAACCTTGCTTCGATAAGACTGATATTAAGGGCTTAATAAGATGAACTGGCCAAAAGCGCGGCTTTTTTCACCGGTTTTGATGGTGGCCAACACTTGCAGACTGTTAACGTCAATTACGCTGACGTTATTGCTGCCCCAGTTGGCTACGTAGGCACGTTGATTAATTGGGTCCATGCTGATGCCTTCTGGGGTGCTGCCTACAGCAATGGTCTTGATGATTTTATGGCTAGCCAGGTCTATCACCGACACGCTGTCGTCTTGGGTGTTGCTCACGAAAAGCAATTTTTCGTCGGCGGTGATGGCTGCGCAGTATGGGTGGTAGCCCACCTTGATTGTTTGCTGACCGTAAGTTTTAGTGTTAATTAGACTAACGCTGTCGTCTCTTACGTTGACGCTTACTAATAAATCCCCGCTGTTACTTAACGATAAGCCAAAAGGGTGTGCGCCGACTTTGATGCGTTTTTTTATGCTCAAACTGGCGGTGTCGACGATGGCAATGTCATCGCTGTCGCGATTGGCAATATACAACCATTTGTTATTTGGGCTGACTGCTAAGCCGGCTGGTGCGTCGCCCACGTTGAGCTCGCCTAGCATGGTTGGCAGATGGGTGCTAATGGCCAACACTTTATTAGCAAACCAATCAGCAACATACAGGGTAGCGTTGTCTGGCGATAGCGCTAAGCCGACAGGCGCGCCATTAATCTTTATTGTTTGTATCACGCTGTTGTTCTGCGTGTTGATTACGCTGATTTCTTGGCTTTCAACATTGGCAATGTAAACGCGCTGCATGCTTGCTGAGACAGCAATGCCCACTGGCCCTTTGCCAACGGCTATGGTTAGACTGACGCTGTTTTTTGCTGTATCGATGACCGATACCGTGTCTTCGCCCTGGTTGGTTATGTAAGCATACGATGTCATGTCACGCGCCAGGCTTGGCGGCGTGATTAAAAGTAGTGTGCAGTACAACAGGCGGCAAAACAAAATCTGCCTAGCAGCCATAAAGTCGAAAATTTTAATTGCTAGTGTATTCATAGGCTTGGCTATTATACGTAAATGGTTGCTTTCAATAATGTGCAAAATATGAAAAAATTGCAGTAAATAATTTAGGCAGTATAACCTTATGTTAGATCGAGACGGGTTTCGCCCGAATGTAGGCATTATTTTATGTAATGCCAGCAATCAGGTTTTTTGGGCCAAGCGTATTCGTGAACATGCTTGGCAATTTCCTCAAGGTGGCATCAATCAAGGCGAAAGTCCGGAGCAGGCCATGTACCGCGAACTGATGGAAGAAGTCGGTTTGGCGCCTCAGCACGTGCAGATTTTAGGCCGTACCAAAGATTGGTTGCGCTACGAGGTACCGAGCTCATGGATTAAGCGGGAATACCGCGGTAGCTATAAAGGCCAGAAGCAAATTTGGTATTTATTGCGTATGGTTGGGCGTGACAGCGATGTGTCATTGCGTGCCAGTGAGCATCCTGAATTTGATGCTTGGCGATGGGCTGAATACTGGGTGCCTTTAGAAGACGTGATTGAATTTAAGCGTGGGGTTTACGAGTCTGCGCTCAATGAGTTGGCCGCCCATTTGCACCACAAGCCAGCTAAGTAGTGGCTTAGAGCTAATTAGCTAATTTTTTATTGCCCATCAATTCGCCCATTTTAATCGGGCGCGCCGCTTGCCATTCGGCATTGAATGCCAGTGCGTCTTTTTCGAATAGCATCACCACCGTGGAGCCGAGTAAAAAGCGGCCCATCTCATCGCCTTGCCTTAATGTAATGTTTTTATTGTCGTAAAACCAGCATTGTGGTTTACGGCTGCGTGGTGGGTTTATGATGCCGTTTTGGCTAGTGTGCCAGACCGTGGCCATGCTGCCTACGACGGTCGCTCCGACTAAGACCATGATAAACAAGCCATGCTGGGCGGAGCTAAATTCACACACCACCCGCTCATTACGAGCAAACAAACCTGGCACACCTTCAGCCGTAGTGGGGTTGACTGAAAATAAGGCGCCGGGCACGTAAGTCATGCTTCTTAAGCTACCGTCGCATGGCATGTGGATGCGATGGTAGTCTTTGGGGCTTAAGTACAGGCAAGCAAATTGCCCATTTTCAAATTTTTTAGCCAGGTTTTTATTGCCGCCTAATAGAGCCGTTGTTGAGTAGCTATGGCCTTTGGCCTGAAACAGTTGATCGATATCAATGCGACCCAGTTGGCTGATGCGCCCATCAACCGGGCTGATAAAGTCAGCCGAGGCCAAGGGGCGCGCCCCCGGTTTGAGTGCGCGCGTAAAAAAGGCATTAAAGGTTTTGTAAGCTAGTATGTCTGGGTTCTGCGCTTCCGTCATGTTGACTTGGTAGCGTTGCACAAACCAGCTTATCACGGCTGCCGTTAATCGGCCTCCCTGGAGGTGGGCTAATTTGCCGGCAAGCGCAGTGATGGCTTGTTTGGGCAAGACGTATTGAGACAGTACGGCTAAATTCATGGCAACCCCTAATAAAAAAGGCGGGAGGCAATCAACACTTCCCGCCTAGCTTAAAGTCTACAGACCTATTGCTACCTTAGTTTTTGGCTTGGTCTACTAATTTGTTTTTAGCAATCCAGGGCATCATGGCGCGCAATTGGCCGCCTACCTGCTCAATTGGATGAGCTGCATTCAAACGACGACGAGCTGTCATTTCTGGGTAGTTGGTGCGGCCTTCTAATATGAAGCGTTTCGCGTATTCGCCGTTTTGAATGTTAGCTAAACATTCTTGCATGGCGTAACGTGATTCGTCATTGATGACTTTTGGACCTGTTACGTATTCACCGTATTCTGCGTTATTTGAAATGGAGTAATTCATGTTGGCAATGCCGCCTTCGTACATTAAATCCACGATCAATTTAAGTTCGTGCAAGCATTCAAAGTAAGCCATTTCAGGCGCATAGCCTGCTTCAACCAAAGTTTCAAAACCGGCTTTCACCAATTCAACCGCGCCACCACACAACACGGCTTGTTCGCCGAACAAGTCTGTTTCAGTTTCTTCACGGAAATCGGTTTCAATGACGCCGCCTTTGGTGCCGCCGTTAGCCGCTGCATAAGACAAGGCCAAGGCTTTTGCTTTGCCAGATTTATCTTGATAAACCGCAATTAATGAAGGCACGCCGCCGCCTTTTAAGTATTCTGAACGCACGGTGTGGCCTGGGCCTTTAGGGGCAATCATGATGACGTCCAAGTCGGCTCTTGGTGTGATTTGGTTGTAATGAATGTTAAAGCCATGAGCAAAGGCCAGTGTAGCGCCTTGCTTCAAATTGGCTGCTACGTCCGCATCAAAAATTTGTGGCATGGTTTCGTCAGGCAATAACAGCATGACGACATCGGCTTGTTTGGTGGCTTCGGCAATTTCTAAAACATTATGACCAGCAGCCACGGCTTTTGCCCAGGAGCTGCCGCCCTTGCGTAAACCTATGGTGACGTTAACGCCGCTGTCTTTTAGGTTGGCGGCATGCGCATGGCCCTGTGAGCCGTAGCCAACGATGGTTACTTTTTTGCCTTTAATTAAACCAAGGTCCGCGTCTTTATCGTAATAAACTTTCATTTTGTGTCGCCTTTCTATGCAATTGCTTAATAAATATAAGGGGGTTTTAAAACTTAAACTTTCAGAATTCTGTCACCTCGACCTATGCCCGACGCGCCAGTGCGCACGGTTTCTAGGATCGCTGCTTTATCTAAACTTTCGATAAAAGCATCAAGCTTATTGCCTGAGCCGGTAAGCTCAATGGTAAAGCTGCCGTCGGCCACATCGATAATACGGCCACGGAATATGTCGCTCATGCGCTTCATTTCTTCTCTAAATGCACTGGTGGCTTTGACTTTAACTAACATCAATTCACGTTCAATGAATTTTCCATCGTTTAAATCCAGTACTTTGACTACGTCCACCAGTTTGTTTAATTGCTTAATAATTTGTTCTATGACCGCTTCAGATCCGGTGGTTACTATGGTCATGCGTGACAAGGTTTGGTCTTCGGTGGCGGCAACCGTTAGTGATTCAATGTTGTAGCCACGTGCAGAGAATAAGCCGGCTACCCTGGATAAAGCGCCCGATTCATTTTCCATTAGCAGTGAAATAATGTGACGTGCAGACTGTGTCGCCATCTTATAGGTCCTCCGCTAAAATCATTTCAGACAAGCCCTTGCCATTTTGTATCATGGGGAACACGTTCTCTTTTTGATCGGTAATAAAATCCATGAAGACAAAACGCGACTTCATGGCAAAGGCTTCTTTTAGGGCTGCTTCCACGTCGCCAGGTTTGGTGATTTGCATGCCAACATGGCCGTATGCCTCGGCGAGCTTGACGAAGTTAGGTAAGCTGTCCATGTAAGATTCGGAGTAGCGGTTCTCATAGAAAAACTCTTGCCATTGACGCACCATGCCTAAATAACGGTTATTGAGCATGATGACTTTGATCGGCAAGTGGTATTGGGCGCAGGTTGAAAGCTCCTGGATGTTCATTTGTATGCTGCCCTCGCCGGTCACGCAGGCTACTTGTGCATTCGGATGAGCAAACTGCACGCCCATGGCATAGGGCAGACCAACGCCCATGGTGCCTAAGCCACCGGAATTAATCCAGCGGCGTGGCTGGTCAAACTTATAATATTGCGCCGCCCACATTTGATGCTGACCCACGTCAGAAGTAACAAAAGCTTCACCTTTAGTCACTTCATGTAATTTTTGAATCACGTATTGCGGTTTGATGAATTCGTCACTTTGGGCAAAATTCATGCATTTTTTAGCGCGCCAAGTCTGGATCTGTTCGAACCAAGCATTCAGGGCAGCGGTATTTTGTTGGGGTTTTTCCGTAGCGATCAGTTCGTTCATGTCGGCCAACACGGATTTGACGTCGCCGACGATGGGTACGTCAATTTTCACCCGTTTTGATATGGATGCGGGGTCAATGTCTATATGGATAATAGTGCGTGGCTTGGATAAAAAATCGGCGGTATTGCCTATCACCCTGTCATCAAAGCGCGCGCCTACGGCAAGCAATACGTCGCATTCTTGCATGGCCATGTTGGCTTCATAGGTGC
>SXGT01474236.1_pt1 | contig 57012 bp, 38 predicted proteins | sample 3176221 | NCBI WGS metagenome assembly SXGT01 (sample SAMN11356862, study PRJNA531348) | freshwater metagenome | isolation source: freshwater sample F1-120 | place: China: Fuxian Lake, Yuxi | collected 2017-12-25 | reverse complement strand
ATGGCATCGCGACACGACCACGCTGGCGTCTCCAAACCCACGCCATCAGTGCCACTGGTACGACGAGCAATGCCAAGACCCAAGGCGATGTAAAACTGATCATACGACTGCTACCTCCGCTCGCTCACGCAGTTCCTGGAGCATCTCACTCAGATCCAGAGAGCCTCTTTTCGGAGTATGCAGCCATTGTTCGAATTTGCGCAACATCGGTCCCGCCTGGGGATCACCCTTCAGCGACAACACTGCTTCGGCTGCATCCGCATCGATCCCCTTGAGTTCACGCCAGATGAGATAGACCAGTCGCTCGAGTTCCGCCTGCTCGGTGTTGTTCAACTGGTGACTCTGTCGCTCACCCACCCGAGCCACTAGCTGCTCCATCGCGGTCAGCGTCTGGGCCACATCATGGTGCTCAGAAACAACAGCCTTTTTCCCACTTGTGAGAAGCCACCACAGTCCTGCACACCACATAACAATGGCTACGCCCATCGTCACCGTGTACCACGGGAACCATGAGGTTGCGCGATAAACCTGTCCTCGCAACTCAATCGCATTGGGATCAGCCAGCGAGGTGACGGCTCGTACCATCAGATCGGGCACACTTACCCCCGCCTGGGTCCGTTCCAGATAGTCAGCCAGATTATGATCTCCCGGCTCCAGAGCATAAAACTCCAGATCATATCGATACCCACCATCCACCGGTTCAGACGACAAGACTCGCAAAACCACGGGCGTCATGCTGTCAGCAATCATCTTCGCCCGGACGAGTGACCCACTGATGACCACATCTTCCATCGTCGTCGAAATCCCCACTTCCGTACTTGGCACAGCGGGGCGATCCGTTCCTGCGATAACACAAACAGGAGTGACCATCGCCACGATCCCTACCCACGCATTGAGTACAAACGCAATAAGAACTTTTCTCATCGCGCCCCCCGTCCCAGAATACTTCGCTGGCCGAAGAAGCGGGTCAGGTTTTTCTCATACGGCTTGTCCGTATCAATAATCAAATGATCGACCCCGCCACGTTTCAGGCTTTGCTCCAGGCCGAATTGCTTCACGAGGCTTTGTTTGCCTCGGGTTAAAAACGTCTGCCCTGTTTCTGCTTCACGGGCTCGCACGAACCCGGTCCCCGTCATGCTTCGCTCGGCTGGATCGCGGAACTGCAGGACGCACACATCATGATTCTGCGCCAATAGGCGAATTGCTCCCACCGCACCGGGATCATGGAGGTCACTCAGAATCAGCACCATCGCCCGACTGGTCAGGCGGGGCGTGAGTTCGGTAATCCGTTCTCCCAAAGTCGTTGCCTCATCAAAGCGATACTTCTTGAGCTGATGCAGCCACGTCAGGATCTGGTCCCGAGATAATGACGGCTGAATCCGCAGATCTCGATCCCCTACCGCGATCATCCCCACCGGGCTGACTCGATCCAGGCACGCCAGCGCCAATCCACCCGCGACAATCACCGCATGCCCGTACTTACTGCGCGGCAGCGAACTGACTGTCATCGAAGCCGACGTGTCTACCAGCAGATAACAGGGCAACGCCTTCGTCGCCTTGTACTCTTTGACAAACGGCTTGCCCGTGCGTGCCGTCACCCGCCAGTCGATCGAACGAATCGAATCGCCGATCTGATAAGGCCGCGACTGTACATACTCCGTCCCCGACCCCAAATAAGGCGACGGATCGGTGCCGTATGAAAGATCATTGGCCAACCGCTTGGCCGCAATCAGAAAGCGTCTCGTATCGAGAAACTCCTGATCAGAAAGAACTGCATGATGAGACATGAACACTCAGGTCGAGAAGAGAAGTAAAAATGGCCATCATGGCCTTAAAGCAAACTTTCGACATCCGTGTCGTCGGGAGAATCCAGAAGAAGCCAGCCACAGAGATCACCGAGGAAAGAGGAATACAGAATCTTTTGCTTTTTCCTCTGATCCCTCTGTGAACTCTGTGGCTAATCTTCTTAAACACTTGCCACTGGCTTAGCCAGATGCCCCACATCGCTGAGAATCTCTTCTAGCACCATCTTGCCAGTGAGTCCGTCCGCGAGCGCCTCGTAGTTGAGTCGAATGCGGTGCAGCAGGACGTCATCGGCCAGAGAATACAGATCCTCAGGCACGACATAGTCCCGACCATGAATGAGCGCCCGGGCACGCGAGGCCTTGATCAACGCGATCCCGGCTCGTGGACTGGCTCCCAGTTCCAGAGCAGGGTGACGTCGTGACTTCTCGGCGATAGCTGAGATGTGCTCAATGAAGGCATCGCTGACGTAGACTTCATGCGTCGCCTGCATCGCGGCGATCAGATCTTCCAGGCCGCCAACGGGCTCGTTGGCCAGCACATCAAACTCGGTCTTGGCAATCGCTCCGCCTTTGCCATCGCGACGAATTCCCAGGTTCGCGTTGCGTCGTAGAACTTCCTTCTCCTCGTCGGGCGTCGGATAACGCAGACGGTGACACAACATGAAGCGGTCCAGCTGCGCTTCGGGTAACTCGAATGTTCCCGCCTGCTCGACCGGGTTCTGCGTCGCGATCACAAGGAAAGGCGCGGGGAGAGGAAACGTCGTTCCCCCGATCGTCACTTTGCGTTCCTGCATCGCTTCCAGCAGAGCCGACTGCACCTTGGGAGCCGCCCGGTTGATTTCATCGGCCAGCAAGAGGTTCGTGAAGATCGGCCCCTTCTGAACTTTGAACTCACTGGTCTTCTGATCCAGAATCTCCGAGCCCAGGATGTCCGAAGGCAACAAGTCGATCGTGAACTGAATCCGCGAGAAATCCAGCGAAATGGACTTTGAAAGCACCGACACCAGCAGCGTCTTGGCCAGCCCTGGCACCCCCTGCAGCAACAGGTGCCCCGATGAGAACAACGCAATGAGCAAACGCTCCACAACAACATCCTGCCCGACCACCACTGTCCCGATGCGGGCTCGGATGTCGGTGATGTATTGAGCAATACGCGGAGAAAACGGCGATTCGGTACTCATTCAGAACCTTTTATGATTATCGGGTCAAAATATTGATGGAGGGTTTGTCTGGTCAAGTATGCAAGGCCAGTGCCCCGCCCACTGACCTGACAGCGGTTTCTAGTGTTGAACAGTACACAGTACAGTCCACGTTGATTCGGAATAAGGAAAATGGTGCGAACGAGTTACGTTCAAATGAGTCGTGAAATCTTTTTTGTCCGTGAAAATTGTGGAAGTCTCGGTCCTTTGTAAAAAAGTAGCGCGACTCCCTTTGGTCGTACTCAGTATTGACACAAAAATTGCCCATTTTGTGCGCACGGTACAGCGAATAGGATCGCCTCAATGCCTTACGTCATTCCCCTGTCGGCGGGTAAGTGATTGGCTCTACCAACACGTGCTTTGCCAGCCGAAAGATCCCAGCTTCATGATGAATGCGGTCAAACGCATCAAGCTTCTACAACGACAATTCCCTAAACATCCCACGAAAAAAGGACGGCCCTCGTAAGAGAGCCGTCCCTGATGTGAACTCAAATTGTCTATCGAACCGGTCAGTTTACATGACCAGGCCAGCGGCTTTGGGTGAGCCCGACTTGTGCGTTTCCGCCAGTCGATCGAGTGTGTGTGCCAAGGCGCGTTCCATCTTTTCGACGGCGCCGGTCACGGCCAGTTCAAGATTGCTGGCGTTGTGTGACACACTCATCGGCTTGAGCCCATTGACGCGAACTTCGACGACGCATTTCTGGTGGTCGTCGCTTTTCTTGGCGGAGCTGTTCTGGTCGCTCAGGTGAACTTCCGCCCGCGTCACACGCTGCTGGAATCGCGCCAAAGTTGTTTCGACTTTGGTTTGAACGTAGTCGTGTAATCGGGCATGTCCCTCGGTGTGATTGTCAGTGGTGACCAGAATTTGCATGACAGAAACCCTTTCTCAAATACTTCGACCAACAACATGACGACTGTCCGTCGTCATGTAACGACGCCAGTTTTCCGGCAGTTGGATGCCGTTGAACTGGTGGAGGAAGTGATCTGCGATCGATCGCATCAACACTTGCCTCTGTTGAATTATACGTCGTGTCGAGGACCTTGGATCAAAGGATTTCGATGGAAAAAATTCTTTTCCCGTGTGCTGAACGGTTTCACGTTGACACCGGTGAATCCGGCAAAAGGGTGGCATCATAGTCGATAAAGTCCGCGCATTTTCCCCGACTGTGACAGCAGAGCACAGGGGCGGAGCGATCATGCAGGGATCAGCCGGACATGATCACTGAGGAACTTTACAGACGCCTGGTTTCAGAGTGAACGGTTGGCGTTGGACTTCTTTCGCGTTGGCGCGAAGGACCATCGCGTAGTTGCCGGGCAACAGCGTCTCACACATATTGAGACGGAACGTCACGAGGTTGGTGTCTCGCGGGGTGATGTAATATTCCTGGTGCAAGAGATCGCCATCGGCATCGACGAGGACGCATTCGAGGAACATATCGCCGTGTGGCGGAGTGAGAGAAACCTGAGCGACCAGTAGGTCTCCCTGAGTGAATTCCGTGCGCGGGTCGATGATGATTTCACTGACTTCAAGAGTCCCCAGACGGAAGGAGAAGATACGGTCGATTTCGCGAAGAGGTTCTTCCTGCTTGAACAGTTCTGCAACCTTATCCATCGGCATCGGCTGGAGTTGAAGAGGTCCGTTGGGGCCACGTTTTTTGTAAGGGTCCATCCAGTTTTCTGCCTGCACACCAGCAGACGTCGCGACCACGATCACACAGGAGAACAGCAAGAGAGAATAGTGAGCCAGTGCAGGTTGCCAGCTGCTCAGTCCCAGTTGGGGCAAAGCGATAGAAACATTGCGGAAGTAACGTCGTTTGACATAGCGGTACTGCTGGGCCATCCACTGGACATCGGATGTCTTCAAGAACGCCAGGTAACCAGAAATCATGACCAGCGGGAACGTGACGAGGCCCAACATCAATGTTGTTCCGATGTGGAACGCAGCGCCAATCAAGAGCATCGGGATACGCCAGCCCTTCGTGAAGACCGTGAAAATGAACATGATTTCCCAGATCACTGCGATGTAACAGGAGATAACGACGAGGGCAGGGTGCATCGAAAGATAGTCACCAAGCGGGTGGCCGTGATTCATCTGAGTCAGCATCCAGTACTTGAGCTGATCCCCATTGAAGAAAGCAGGTGTATGCAGCTTCGTGCAGGCTGCCCCCAGGTAGATGATGCCGATAAACAGTTGAGTCAGTCGAGCGGGCCAGACATAAGATGTCGGGGTGATGCGAGAGGGCTGGCTCGGGAAGGGATTCCGTTTCGGGTTTCCTTTCAACCACGCATCGACCGACCAGATGGCCCCTGAGTCAGCAAGGGACGCAAGAAGCAGCAGATGCGATGCGATGACTGAGTATTTGGTGATCGTGCTCAGAGCATCGAGCATCGAGAAATACGTATAAAGGAGGCATGAGAGAGCCAGGCAGATCCGAGTCTGCCACCCGATGATCGAGCCAATGCAGGCACAAATCAAGATGGTATAGAGCGCGACCGCTGCCGTCCCGCCAAGCTCAGGAACATAATTGCCTTGTCCAAAGGTCATCGAGAGTTGTGCAATCGCCCCATCGGTCGAATAGATTTCTCGCGCGTAAGGGAAGCGGACGATGTGCGTCCACAGCATGGCCGAGGAGACACCAATTCTCATCAGCGCCATGCCGTAGGGGGCTTCTTTGGCAAAGAAGAATTGTTCGAGCTGGCTGAAATAACTGGCTGGCTGCTGGGTTGTGCGCGACATGGATCGAGTCCTCGATAATGTCCGTTTGAATCAAACGAAGTGAATCAGAAAGTTGCGAGGAGTGGGCGTTTGGCTTATTCGGTGATCATCTCGAAGCTGGCGGGTTGGATCGCGCCGGTGTCCAGAGAGGCGCTCGGCAGCGTGCCGATTGGAACGAACTGGTTGGCCTGATAGACCGAGTTTGGCCTGAGGAATTGACGACTGTTCTTGGCGAGCATCTGCAGTTTCGGGTTATCCATGTAGAACACATACTGCTGTTTGTGCAGCCATGTCGGATAGGTGACCCATTTCTGACAGTCATTGGTGAGAGTCATGCGGGTGCTGTAATAACGCTTGGGATCTTTGGGCTCCTGGTGTGTCGCGGCCCAGTAGGCGTCGGGCAGGTTGTACTTCTTGGCCCAGTATTCTTCGATCATGTAGACTTTGGTGATCGGCTCGTGAGCAGTTTGTTTGAGAATGTTTTGTGCGATGCGCGGGGTGTGCATGGCATAGGTATCGTAGTGGAGGCGTTCGAGTGGTCCGTATGGTCGGACGTCACCCCAGGGACCGGTAGTGATGTCGTAGAATTGACCGCTTTCCCCTTCTGCGATCAGGTGGTGTCGCTGCTCAAAGCCAGACCAGCCGCAGAACATGTCCCAGACGATGTAATACATGCCGACGTGCGAGCCAGTGCCCATGGAGAACATGTGGGCAACAATGCCGTAGCCGAGGATTCCGAGGTACAAAGCGATAAATGCAATAGCGGGGGCACGACGAATCACAGCCGGGTCTCCTTCCATGGGTACCGACGGTATAAGGGTATCTGTAATCGGGCGGAATTCTCGCTAGTTCGTGCAAATGGAGCAAGAGCAGATTTGGCGGGAGGGTGTGACGAAAGATCGCAGAGCAGAGTTATGAGTCGGCGCGGTCGGATCCGGGACGCCAGAGAAAATCCTCGATTTCATGTTGCTGGTTCGTAATTCTCGCTGCGACGAACAAAAAGTCAGACAGTCGGTTCAGATAAATCATGATCTGAGGATTGATCGCAGACTCATTATTCAGCAGCCAGCAGGTTCGTTCTGCACGTCGGCAGATCGCACGGGCCAGGTGCAAGCCAGCTGCTGCCAGTGACCCTCCAGGAAGAATGAAGCTGTTCAGCGGAGCAAGCGACTCATTGACATCATCGATCCATGATTCGAGTTGAAGCACATCCTGTTCGAGGATCTTGAGCTTGGCGATCGGCTCACCAGAACTTTCGTCGGGAAGGCAGAGGTCTGCGCCGAGATCAAACAGCTGATTCTGAATATGAGCCAGTCGGGCCATGAGTATGAACAACGTGTCCTGAGAACCGTTCTCATGGCAAAGTACGACACCAAGCTGACAGTTGAGTTCATCAACATCCCCCATGGCAGCCACTCGCAATGACGTCTTCGGAACAGCCTGTCCATTGCCGAGTTGAGTCAGGCCTGCGTCACCAAACTTGGTATAGATGCGATTGAGATAAACCATGGCGGACTCATTCGAGGTATGTGAAGTGATTGAGAAAGTAAAGGATGAAGCAGGAAGGGCGAAGAGACAAGCCTATTCGATTGACGTCATCACATCGCGACATATCAATGAAAAGCCGCGGCCACTCTTCAATGACCACGGCTCTCATTCTCTTCAATCAATCAGCGGCTTTACAGTCCCGGTGCAAACTTCACGACAGAACCTGGAGTAGGATTGCCAGCTTCGGTATCGCCGAAGATGGTGACGAACAGGCTGCCATCCGCACCGAAGGTCAATGCTGTTGGTTTGAGGAGGGAAGCAACTTTTGTTGCCTTCACTTCGTCGCCAGAAACGGTCAGCTCGAACAGGCCGCCTTGAGTCACATCGACCCAGGCGAAATCGACGGCGTACAGTTTGCCGGTCTTGGGGCTGTAGGCCAGACCTGCGATGTCATGTAGGCCGGTCTTGTAGCTTTTCAGCAGCTTCTTGGAGTCTGCATCATAGATGGTCAGCAGGCTGTCGCCGGGGACGTTGACTTCGCCCATCTGGCCGATCACGAGTTCGCCTTTAGGGCCGATGGTGATACCGACCGGGGCATCGACGCCGACTTCGGGCTTGGTTGCCAGGTGCGGTGTCAGATCAGCAGCTTTCCCACCTTCGAATCCAGACTTCAGAACCCAGCCTTTGGTGTCATCGCCGTTAGCAGTGATGTAAATATCATTGCCTTTGACGGCGATCGCGTAGAAGTTGCCTTCGCCCTTGGCGGATGCTTCTCCACCGACGATCGGCCCAACGGTTGCGACTGCCGATGTTTCTTCGACTGGCTTGGCAGCCGGTTTGGTACCGACTTGATAAAAGCGAACTAGCTCTTGAGCATCTGGACGGCTTCCATCGCCGACAGCCAGAACATCATTGACGAATGCGACGCCCATTGGTCCGACGTTGTACTTTGGACCTTTGCCGTAGATGTCGGTGGGGTATCCGGTTACTTCGGCGAACTTTTGACCGGTCGTGGGGTCGACGCGGTAGATTCCGTCACGAGCGGCGACGAAGAGATGGCCGGTCGTGGGCTGGACGGTGATTCCGCAGGGGTTATCGAACTCTTTGGCGAGAGGTTTTGGAGCAGGTTCAGCGGCATTCAGCAGCGACGAAGCAATCAGTGTCGTCAGAGCGCACGAGAACACAGTGGCAGGTTTCATGGCAGTCCTTTCGTGGGAGCAGAATCAAGGATGAACGTGACAGGTCAATTCTGGTATCGACCGGAAATCGCGTTCGTTCATCATGGCTGTTTATGTCCATGATTGCAATTCGGGTTGGAAGTTCGTCCCACCGAGGAAGAGAACCACGGATGGACACGGAGAAACACGGATGAGAAAAAAGAAAATTGAACCGCAGATGAACGCAGATTGACGCAGATAAGAAATGGATGATTCAACTTCTCTTATCTGTGTCCATCAGTGTTTATCTGTGGTTCATTTTCCTGATTTGGTCTTCCGTTTTGTTTTACTCAGGGAGTTTGGGTGGTTTGTGATCGGGGTATTGGTGGCTGCGGAGGCCGGTTTCCATGAAGATGACGAGAGCGTCGATTTCGTCGGCGGTCAGGTTGAGAGGGTAGATTTCTTCATCGAGGTAGTCGTTGGGGTGGCCACCTTTGTTGTAATGCTCGACGACTTCCTTGAGGGTTTTGAGGCTTCCGTCGTGCATGTAAGGGCTGGAGAGGGCTAGGTCGCGGCAGGTGGGAGTTTTGAAGGCGCCGGTATCACCTTCGAGCTTACTGATCTCGGCACGACCGACGTCGGGTTTGGCCTGGTTCATGCCGACGCCGATGTTATGAAAGGCGTTGTCTGTGAAGTTTGGGCCGGCGTGGCAAGAGGAGCAGTTGGCCTTGCCGAAGAAGAGGTCCATCCCTTTTTTCTCTTGAGCGTTGAGGGCACTGCTGTCGCCTGCTTTGTAACGATCGTAATTGGAATCGCCGGCGAGGACGGTTCGTTCATAAGCCGCGATTGCTTTTGCGACTCCCTCTTCGGTGACATCGGTTCCGAAGACTTTCTGAAACTGATCGCGATAGCCTTTGATTTCCTTGAGCCGAGAGAGGGCCAGATCGAGTGTCATATTCATCTCGATCGGATTCTGCAGAGGGCCGAGTGCCTGCTCTTCGAGAGATCCAGCGCGACCGTCCCAGAACTGAAACGTCTGATAGGCTGTGTTGAGGACCGTTGGAGCATTGCGTCCACCTTTGGCTCCGCCGAAGCCTTCAGCGACGTCTGCACCATTCGAATAGCCTTTTGCAGGATCGTGGCAGGAGGCGCACGAAATCGTCATATCGCGCGAGAGTCGGTTATCGAAGTACAACTGTTTGCCGAGTTCGACTTTCTCGGGGGTGAGGGGATTGTCTTTGGGGCTCACAATCGCAGGCAGTCCCAGAGGCACTTTCGCGATCGGCTCCGCAGCGTGAGCAGTCGCCAGGGAGAACAGCACGAAAGTGAATGCTAGGAAGCGATCAGTTCGACTTGGCATAGGGGCTTGCCTTTGCACATCAATGTGGAAGGAGAGTCAGGAGGGAATTCCAGCAGGCACCATCAAATGGTGTTCTCGCATTGTAAGGCGACCGCCTTCCGATTCAACCTCATGAGACCCTTTGCGGAAACTTCGACGGATCCGCGTTCCCGAAACCGTTATCACCCTTACCTCGAATCCCAATGCGCAGAGTCTGTTTTTAAAACTATCTTCATGCACGGGGCAGCGGGAGGACGAAGCGACCATGCTTCATCTGAGTCGCGGACTCGCGTTGCATCGCGCTCACTGCTTGTCTACAGTCAGTGCGATGAAGGCATGACCTCCAAATTGATCGTGCCAGGACAAGCACGGGAGACGTTGATGTTACGCGTTGCTTTTTTGAGTCTGGCGTTGATGGGAGCCTGTTTCATTTCACCTGCTCACGCCAACGATCTCCCTAACATCATCTACATCCTCTGCGATGACCTCGCACAAGGCGACCTCGGCTGCTACGGCCAACAACTCATCCAGACACCACGACTCGACCAGATGGCCGCCGAAGGGACCCGCTACACCCAGGCCTATAGCGGCACCAGCGTCTGCGCCCCCAGCCGAGCTTCGTTGATGACAGGACTTCACACCGGTCACTGTCCCGTTCGCGCCAACTACGAAGCCCAGCCCGAAGGCCAATGTCCTCTCCCTCAAGGCCAACCGACGCTCGCCAGCCTCCTTAAGCTCCAGGGCTATTCGACGGCTTGCGTCGGTAAATGGGGCATGGGGATGTTCCACACGACCGGCAGCCCGCTGAAAGTCGGCTTCGATCACTTCTACGGCTACAACTGCCAGCGACACGCCCACTCCTACTTTCCAACCCATCTGTATAACGACGACCAGCGTTTTGAACTCCCCGGCAACGACGGCAAGAACGCGAAAGTCAGCTACGCCCAGAACTACCTCGCAGATGAAACACTCAAATGGGTTCGTGACCACAAAGCCGATCCGTTCTTCCTTTTCTATGCCGCGACACTGCCGCATAACAAAATGGAGATTGATGATCTCGGCATCTACAAAGACAAACCCTGGACCGAGAAACAAAAGACCTACGCCGCGATGGTCACCCGTCTCGACAGCGACGTCGGACGCCTTCTCGATCTGCTCAAAGAACTCAACCTCGACAAGAAGACGCTCGTCATCTTTACTGGCGACAACGGCAGCCAACAGGCGCCCGATTCCGAGATCGGCAAGTTCTTTAATGAGTCGATGGATGGCAAGCTGCGAGGCTTCAAACGCGGCCTGTACGAAGGCGGCCTGCGACAAGCCGCGATTTCGTGGTGGCCAGGGACAGTTCCGGCGGGACGTGTGTCGGAGGAGCCTTGGGCGTTCTGGGATATGATGCCGACGGTGCGCGACTTGGCAGGCTTGTCATCGGAACCGGACCCAAGCACTGGCATGTTCGCGATTGTCGCTAACCAGCGAGATCACGCCGCTCTGTGGGAGGCAGCGAAAATGACGATGGATGACTTCGAGATGAAGGAGGTCAAAGCAGACAATGCCGTCGCCCGCTGGATTCCGATCGCAACTGATGAGAAAGATCACATCAAAATCAGCACCATTGGGTCCGATGCGTTGATACGAAAGAAGCTCGTCGACGCCAAGCCACAGGAAGAAGCGCTCGTCGTCCTTGATGATGGAGAGTTCAAGGCCATCAGCGCCTCCCGTATCGAGACCGCGACCAAGGTCAAAAATGACTTTGAAAGCCTCGTGATCCACATCGAGTTCGATGAACACGGTGCCCAAGACATGCAGTCATTAACCTACAAATACCGCCCGACTGACGACGGCTTCCGACGTCAACTCGGACTGATTTTCTTCAACAAGCTCTACTCCATACCAAACCTGCAGGACGTCATTAGCAATCAGGTACAGATCTCGGGCTCGATGACAGAAGACGAACTCGACGAAGTCCTGGCTCTGCTCTGGTCCCTACGCCCCCCAACCGACGGCCTGTCCCTCGTCACGTTCCTCAAAGGCGGCCCTGCCCCCGAACGAGAGTCCTTCTACTGGGAACTCCATGAAGGCCCTTCTATCCAGGCCGTTCGCTTTGGCGACTACAAAGCCATCCGTCAGGGGCCCGGGAAGCCGATAGAGCTTTACAATCTTGCGGATGATGTCAGTGAGAAGAATGACATCGGCAAGGAGTATCCGGAACTGGTTGAACGTGCTGAGAGTCTGATGGCGTCGTCCCACAAAGATGATCCAGTTTGGCCGATGGTCAACAATGCGAAAGAGCGCAAGCAGAAACGGGAAGAGGCTGGGGTTGTCGGGCCGTAACTCAATTCCCTGCTTCGGGGGCTTTCGGTACCAAGTCGCGATCTCCCAACGCGAATGGCGAGCCACTCCCTGGCAGTGAGATTTCAAACACCCTCGGCCGGCTCTCACTTCGGAACTCGATTGTGCGGACCTTATGCCCTGAAAACCAGCTGTGGCCAATGCTCCATTCTGTGGTCTTGACGGGTACCGGTGATAAATCCTCCATCGGAAGAACTCTCGGCCACTCCTCAAACTCTCTTTTGGCTGGCTTCAAAATCAACTCGCATCTAACCAGCCCATCGTATGTCGAACTGTTGCGAACTCGCCCTCGCGCACCCTTCCAGGGGACAGGCATAATCGTCAGTCCAATGGACATCGGCTTTTCCATTTCGACATTCTCAGTTCGAATCGCCGTGACATTCACCACAGGTGACAATACCCCATAGTGATCCAATGCGGGCTTGACGTTTTTTTTGTGGCTATACTCCACATAATACTTCCCGTCGACCGGCTGGCTCAGCTTCCCTTGGATCATCATCCACTTGTCACCGTTTCGAGTCCTTGTGTGGAACGATGAACCGGGAGTCACGATGACTTCTGTGGACTCCACAATGATCGGCTTGCCATCGGCAGTCGCTCTCCCTTCGACGACGGACTGGACCTGCATCAGGATGTCTTCAGCTTTGCAGGTTACTGCGACGAACAGGATTGCCAGACTGGCACACAGGTGGAACGATTTCATCACGAAACTCCGTTTTCGCATGGCGAGCGTTTTCAGGGCTTAGGCCCGGCGGTCGGATGTTCGCTCAGAAAGTGTCGCCATGTCAACGTCAGTCGACTGACGCGTCAGCGAGACGATGATCTGGAGATTCACCCTTCTCCATGTCGTGAGAAGGGATGAATGGTCGAGTGTCGTCTTCGATTAATGGTCATGATCCTGGTCGTGATCATGGTCATGGCTGTGTTTGATTTCGCCGCGGTAGGCTTTGCCGTCGATGGTGACGTTGAGCTTGGGGGCAGCGTCGTGGGATTCGATCCCCTTAACGAGTCCGGGGGCTTTGAGTGTGAAGACGGATGACTTGCCGGTCGGGTCCGTTGCGGCGGGTGTGGCAGTCAGTTTGTGCTGGGCGGGTTTGCCGTCCTGGAGGAGGTTGATGGTGAGTTCGGTGGCTTCAATCGGGACGGCGGTTTTGGCGGAACCGTCGAGGATGTAGATCGTGATGGACTCGGCATCGTGAGTCATTTCGGCGTGGTATTCTTCGTTGCCGAGTTCGATCAGATCGCCATGGTGCGGGCCTTCGCTGGCATGGGCGTGGGCATGGCTATCGACCGTTGGCGGTGGCGGTTCGTTGACGGAGACGGAACTGTTATTGGGGGTGGTTGGCTTTTCGGCACAGCCGGTGAAGGAGAGAGCGAGCGAGGGGACCAGAACGGAGGTAATGATGATGCGTTTCATGAGTTGCTCCAGCAAGTTTCAATGAAAGAGATAAGTGTATTGAGTAGGGCGGTTGCTGCAACCGCCACTTCTGATGATCTACTTAGACAGAGGTTGGCTGCAGCAGCCGCCCTATAAGAAGAATATGAATGATTAGTGTTCGTGCTGTGTTTCGAAGCCATTGGCTTTTAGCCATCCCATCCATTTTTCGGCGGTGTGGTGATCGGCCAGGTGGATGTCGGTCCAAACGGGAGAGCGGTATTTAATGTCGGTGTGGCCGTCATGCTGATCGACTTTTACTTCGCAGCCGACTTTCTTGAGCGTGTCGACGATCTGGGCCTGTTCGTTGCCACCGTTACTGTGGATCGTTTTCCAGGTGACCAGGCGAAACTCGACGGCTTCGGGGCCTTGAGAGAAGGCGGCGTCTTTGTGGCCGTGGAAGACGTCAAAGCCGGCGCCTTTCAGCCAGCCTTCCCACTGGTGGGCGAGGTCGTGGCTGGCGACGTTGAGAGTCTTCCACTCTTTGACACGGTAGCGGACATCAATGTGGCCGGCGTGGCCGCCTTTTTCTACTTCGCAGCCGAGTTTCTTGAGGGTCTGGAAGTGTTGCTCGGCTTTGGAAGGATCGTCGAAGTGGGCTTCTTTCCAGTCGGCCAGCTGAAAGCCGAGAGTTTCGCCCGAATGGTTATGATCGCCATTTTCGGCATGATTATGATCATCGTGAGAATGTCCCTGGGCCTGAACCACGACGGGGATTGTCAGGCAAGTCAAGATGGCAGATAGAAAGGAGGCTTGGAAACGTATCATGGGAAGAGTCCTTGAGAAGTTGTTGGTTAAGGTTGTGAATAATGTCAGAGGCGAAATTGCCCGGAGTTTGATTGAAACATCGAAGGCGAAATTGTGCCTATCGCTCACCCTCATCCGCCCTTCGGGCCCCTTCTCCCCTCAAGGGAGAAGGGGCGGAATTGTGACCTGCATTATGTTCTTCTGTCAGTTCAATTGTCTGACGTGATGTGCGCACTACGCGTTCAGCATCTTTGAGACCGAACAGAAGAAACAAAGCCGGATGGACGAAAAAGTCGAGTAATGTCGAACTGATCAGCCCGCCGAGGATGACGGTCGCGATGGGGTAGAGGATTTCTTTCCCGGCTTCGCCAGCGGAGAGGACAAGGGGGATGAGACCGATGCCTGCCGTTAAAGCCGTCATCAGAACGGGGGAAAGACGTTCCAGGCCGGCGCGGATGATCATGTGATGCGTGAAGCCCTCCCCTTCGTGCTGGACGAGGTGGAGGTAATGATTGAGCAGGAGAATTCCGTTGCGGGCGGCGATTCCAGTCAGGGAGATGAAGCCGATCATCGCGGCGATCGTGAGTGTCTGGCCCGTTAAAACAAGTGCCGCGACCGAGCCAATGAACGCCATCGGGAGAGCCGCCATCACCTGCAATGAAAGATTGGCCGAGCCGAACATGGTGTAGAGTGCCAGAAAGACGCCAAGCATCGCGACGACGAAGAGGGCCGCAATGACACGCGAGGCGGACTGCTGGCTTTCAAACTGTCCGCTGTATTCGACGAAGTAGCCGGGTGGCATCTCGATCGGCGCGACGATTTTTTTGATGTCGTTGACGACATCGACGACGCCTCGATCAGAGACATTACACTGGATGACGACACGTCGTCGGACGTTCTCTCTATTAACGGTATTGGGACCGCCCGATTCATAGATACGGGCGACAGCGGAGAGGGGAACGGTCCCTCCATCGGGGATTTCGATCGAGAGGCGTTTCAGGGCGTCGATGTCTTCGCGATAGTTTTCATTGAGGCGAACGACGAGGTCGAACGTGCGCTGGTCAATGAGGACTTCAGAGACAGTCGTCCCGTTCATCGCGGTGCCGATGAACTCGTTGACGTCAGCAGCGGAGAGTCCATAAAGAAGGAGTTTGTCTCGATCAAGTTCGATGCGCAATTGAGGAATGATGACCTGAGGTTCGATGAGCAGATCAGTGACGCCGGGGACGAGGGCGATCTCCGCTTTCATGGCTTCCGCTTTTTGACGCAGGAGGTCGAGGTCATCGCCATAGATCTTGATACCGATCTGGGCTTTGACGCCGGAGATCATGTGGGAGATCAGGTGGGCGATTGGCTGTTCGACCGCCGTGACGATACCGGGGATGTGCTCCATGGCGCTGCGGATTTCATCGAGCTGCTGTTCGCGTGTGCGAGGGGAATTGGGATCGAGCTCGATGATGAACTCGGTCATGTTGACCCCTTCGGCGTGTTCATCGAGTTCAGCGCGGCCAGTGCGTCGGGCGAAACTTTCGAGGTCGTCGATCTTTTTGAGTTCTTCCTCGACTGTGCGGTTGATGTCGTTGGAGGTTGCCAGTGAAGTACCAGGCGGGAGGACGACGTTGAGCTGAATCGTCCCTTCATTGAAAGCGGGGAGAAAGTCTCGTTCCAGTCGAGTGACGAAGAGCCCTGCCACAACCACAGCAGCGAGCGTGACGCCGAGGTTGAGGTACGGGAAACTCAGACTGAAACGGATGACTTTCTCCCCGACAAATTTGAGACCACGCAGGAAGAAACCGTCTTTCTCTTCGTGGGTGTGCCGATTGCCCGCCAGCAGCCAGTAGGACAACACTGGCGTGACGGTCAGTGAGACGATGAGCGAGGAAAGAATCGAGACGATGTAGGCAACTCCCATCGGTGCGAAGAGTTTGCCTTCCATCCCGCCGAGTGCGAACAGAGGCAGGAAGACAAGGATGACGATGATCGTGCCGAAGACGATCGAGTTCCGAATCTCGGTACTGGCTCGGTAGACGACGACGAGCGGGGGCAGCGGATTGCCGGCGAGACGGTTCTCCCGGAGCCTGCGGAAGATGTTCTCGACATCAACGACGGCGTCATCGACGAGTTCCCCAATCGCGACGGCGATCCCGCCGAGGGTCATTGTGTTGATCGAAAAGCCGAAGATCGCGAACACCACGGCTGTCATAACAAGCGAGAGAGGGATCGCGGTCAGCGTGATGAAGGTCGTGCGGACGTTCATCAGGAAGATGAAGAGAATGATCGCGACGAGGATGACACCATCTCGAAGGGCTTCTACGACGTTATCGACAGCTCGTTCGATGAAGTGTTTCTGCGAATAGACCGGCATGACGCGGACAGAGTCGGGCAAGGAAGGTTTGAGTTCTTTAATGGCCTTCTCGATGTTCTCTGTGACGAGGCGGGTATCAGCACCGGGTTGCTTATTGATGGTGAGGATGACAGCAGGGCCGCCCGACCAGGACTTATTATCGGACCGCATCCAGGCAGAGCTGTCGCCACGCTTGACCTGAGCACCTTCGATAACTTCTGCCACCTGGCTGAGAGCGACGGGACGTCCATCGCGGATCGTCACGACGACCTTCTGCAGATCCTGAATACTTTGGATTCTGCCGAGAGCACGAACGAGAAGTTCACTGGGCCCCTGTCGGTCGAGATAGCCACCGGTGGCGTTCTCGTTACTGGCACGGACGGCTGCTTCCACTTGTTCCAGCGTGACGCCGAAGCGGAGAAGTGCTTCTGGATCGACTCGAACCTGGAACTGTTTGCGTTCCCCTCCCATGACGAAGATTTGCGAGACGCCCGGGATGGTGAGCAGGCGTTGGCGGACGATCCAGTCCGCATCGGTGCGAAGTTCCATCGGATCGGTCGCAGGATCATCGCTCCACATGGCGAGCATAAGGATCTGCCCCATAATCGAGGAGATCGGTGCGAGTTGTGGAGTGATCCCTGTGGGGAGTCGATCCTGCACCATCTGCATCCGCTCCGCGACAATCTGGCGGTCGGTGTAGACATCGGTGCCATACGCGAATTCGACATAGATGACAGAAATACCGACACCCGACGAACTACGGACTGCTTCCACGCCGTTGGCGCCGTTCATCGTTGTTTCGAGGGGAAACGTGATCAGTGACTCGACTTCTTCCGGTGCCATCCCCGGCGCTTCCGTCATGATGACGACACGCGGGCGGTTGAGATCCGGGAAGACATCGATCGGCATCTGCGTGGTCTGCCAGGCGCCGTATCCGATCAGGAAGAGGGCAAAGGCAATGACCAGCAGTTGCTGTCGGAGAGCAAATTGGATGATGGCGTTGAGCATTGAAGAGGGCTTAGGGATTGGTGCTTAGGGCTTAGTCAGATGCAAGAAGAATCGATCGCATAGCCACGCGGAGCCGAGGCCATGGCATGGAGATAAGACATCAGTGGTTGTGGCCGGCGTGGGGGTCGACTCCGCCGCCGGATTTGTTTTTGAGGGCCATCTGCATCTGATGGGCCGAGCGGAGCGCGATGACGTCGCCGGGATAGATCGTGCCGTCGTAGGCGATGACGGCGCTCGACTGGTCTCGATACTTGACGTGGACCGGGACGCGGTCGAAGTGGTCGCTGTTCTGCTGGAAGACGTACCAGTCGGCTCCGTCTTTAACGACCGCATCGACGGGGACGACGATCTGTTCCTTCCACTCTTCAACGGGAACGCGGAGCTGAAGGCGCTGACCGGGGCGGTATTTCCAGGAGACAAAACGCTGGCCTTCGGGGTTGGTCTGATCCCGGATAATCTGGTTGGGAAGATTGACGAACAGCGAGAGCGACCGGGTCTCTGCGTTGACCGCGTTGCCGACGAAGGCGAGCTTCAAATCGTCGAGGACGGCTTCATTCCCTTCATTCGGGAAGACGGCGGAGACGGGCCAACCCATCTCAGCGGACTTGGTGATGGCCGACGAATCCTGTTCGAAAGCCTGGCCCTCGATGTAGAGAAGATCGTAATCGGCGAGGGTACAAAGGAGTTCGCCCGCGGTGACCGATTGACCTTTGTGAACATTGAGTTGCTCGATGATCATCGGAGCCTGGCTGGCGGGATGATTTCGAAAGGAAATCGTTCTCGCGAGGCCGCTGAGTTTGAGTTCGGAGTCATCTTCCTCATGGTCATGTTCATCAATGGCGGGTGCAACGATACTGAGATCTCGCAGGAGCTGTCTTTTCTGAACAATTTCGTTGACCTGCCGCTCGGAGAGGCCGTGCAACTTCAGAGCTTCGCGTTGAGCGCTCAGAAGAGCTTCGAGTTTCTCCTTGGCATAGCGTCGTTCGAGCAGCGTCTTGGCGGGAACGGCTCCGCTGGCTGTCACTTCTTCCAGTCGGACGATTTCTCGATTCTCGACCTCCAGTTCCCCCAGCGATTGCAGGAACTGTGTTTGTGTAGTGACAAGGTCTTCGTGTGTCAGTCGTAGCTCGAACATCAGCGTGCCGGGCTGGATGGCTTCACCAGTGACAGCATGAACGTGTGTGACAACGCCCGTCAGTGGAGTGGAGACTTTGATCTGGGTCCGTCCGGGGCGTGGGACGACGATTGCGGGGATCGTGATCGTCCGCTTGTAGTCGGTCAGCTGGATGGGCTTGAGAAACTCGTCGGTCAGGCCGAGATTCTTGCGGGCTTGCGCGGTGAGTTCCAGAGACGAAGACTCGTCGTGAGCATGGGCATGTCCGCCGTGATCATGATCGTGACCTTCCTCTCCATGGCCTGCTTCCTCAGTCGATTTCGAACGACTGCCGGCAATCGTTTGGTCGATCCAGGTCGACAGGCGTGGCCACCACATGCCAGAGGTCGCGATCCCGGCGATGACGATCCCGGTCACACACAGACGCCAGAACCATTTCGAAATGTTGTTCGTACGAGCAGAAGTCATGATGCACCCAAATTGGGATTTCCGTCGGACCCGCGACCGGTGAGGAGGCAAAATCCGCGCAGAATGTGATTTGAAGATCGAAGCGATTTCACGAGAGATGCTGCGAACTGACTTCAACAGCAATCGATTAAAGCCGAGGCGTCACGTCGGACGTCTCACAGGAAAAGCAATGTCTTACAACTGCCAGCGATGCAGGTGCGCGCAGGACTCTAAAGCGGAGCCGAGACAGCTGATATCCGGTAAATCATGGCCAATTGTCGAGGCTTGCAAAGCAACGGGTGAGCTTGTGACCAGAAAATTGACGTGGTCGAAAAGGGCCCAGGAAGAGATGTCCACCAGGGTCACCGTGTCGTTGGATTCGACGTAGGAGCATTCCAATTCATCGCAGTCGTCGTGGTGTTCTGGATGCTCAGAAGGCTGCTCATCAGCAGAATTGCCTGTCGATTCCATCGGGCTGTGATGATGGCTGCAGTTCGAGTGAGCATGCTTATGTTCGACGACGACTGTGATCGAATCATCACTCGCAACAACTTCGGTCCCATGAACATGGTGTGCACAACAGCCAAGCATCACATGACCAGTGAAGGTCACGATCGTCAGCAGTTTGAGGCACAGGGAGAACATGGAAGACTTTCACGGTTATGCGGATTGCAGGGGTCAGAACATGACCCATCTTCTTCATCGTGTCAAGGTCAGGCTGAACTTGAGACAGTTCCCAAGGACGCCGAGGATTTCCGGAATCATGACATAGCAATCGGGATGCCAGAGCCGAGTGAGCCCCGCAGATTTGATACAAACCGCTGGCTGGATTCAGTCTACGCCTAAGTCTGCCCGCAGTGAACGGGCAAAACTTGACGCAGATTGAAAACACCCTGATACCAATGTGACAACATCATTCCTGGCCGAATGTCTGGCCACGGAGTCCATCATCGAGACCAGCATCTTCGACAGCATCGAGACCGCCAGTGAGCAGCAATCCGTTGACCTGAGCTTGAGCCGTCGCGAGGTTCGACAGCGACTCGATGTATCGCAGGTTGGCTTCGTAGAACGTCTGTCGCACAACGAGCACCTGCAGGAACGCGAACTCACCGGCGTTGTAAGCCTGCTCAGCGAGGTCGAGGGTTTCCTGCGCCTGCGGCAGGATCTGTTTGTTGTACTTCTCGACAGCGACCCGTGCAGAATCGTATTCCTTGGCGACTTGAGCTAAGCGGGCCTGAATGTCCATTTCGAGGCGTCTGACTTCGTGCGTGGCTTTGCAGTAGGCGGCGTACGCAGCGGAGATATTCCCCTGGTTCTGATTGAAGACAGGAATCGGGGCACTCACTTGCAGGTTGATCAAACCGTTTTCGGTCCCGCGATCGATCCCGGCGCCGAGTTGGCCGGTGATGTTCGGAATCGCCTGGACTTCCTGACGGGACAGGTTCGCACGAGCCTTTGCCACTTTCGCACGGGCGGCGTGGAGTTCCGGGCTCGTCTGTAATAGGTTCTCGAAGGTTTGATCCCAGTTGGTCAGCGAGGCTTCTGTGGGAAGTTCACCAGCAAGCTTTGATGGTTGCAGATAGGGCACGCCAACGACGGAGGCAAGTTCCTTCCAAGCGGCGTTATAGGCAAACTGAGCCTGCTGCAGCTGGACATCGACTTCGTTGAGCTGAATGCGAGCCTGCAGAACATCGGTCTTGGCAGCTTCGAGAGCTTCGTTGCGTTTTTGAGCCAAGTCGACCCCTTGAGAAGCGACGCCGCGGAATTCTTCGATGATTTCCAGGCGTTTCTGGGCGGCGAGGGCTTCATAAAACCGCATGCGGACATCGGTCATGACGCGGTAGGTCTGCGACTGGTAGTTCCATCGCTGGACTTCGACCGCCTGTCGCATGACCTGTTCGTTCAATTGCAGCTTATTGGCGGTAACGAACTGCTGCTCGATAAAGACGGTGTGCTGGTCGGTGTTTTTATCAGCCAACTGAGTCGCGTTGTAGCCCACGGTTGGGTTGGCTTTGCGGCCGACCTGCGAGCGGAGAGCATTGGCTTCCTGAGCGGAAGCAGCCTGTTGTGACAGCGTCGGGTTGTTCGACATGGCCAGTTGCTCGAACTGATCCAGCGTCAATCCGACTGTTCCTTGAGCGGATGTCTGGAGAATGCTGGAGGCGTTCGTTGCGCTGTCATCGGCTGGGCGAACGTCGGCAGACATCGCATCAGCGGAGGCGAGCTGGACGGAGGGCTCGGATTTGATCGGAACTTGAGCTGCTGCCTGATCGGTGACTGGCTGCAGTGGTGGTGTGTAAGACTTGTCTGCGACGGCGTTGCGTGATCCCGCGCATCCAGAAACAGCCATCAGGAGTAACGCAGCGTGAGAGAATGTTTTCAGAGAACGTTGTGGGCTCATGAGATCGCTCCAGGTGAAAGAGAACGGGAATCGGATAGAAACAACGGTCGATTCCTGTTCAACCTAAACCTGCATCCGGATCACTCCAGACCTGAATGTGGGGGGTGGACGATCTATCTTTAAAACGCCGCGAGCAACATCGATCAACGAGGCGTCAAAACAAGTGAGCGTCACGTATCGTGAAATTCCGACGAGCGAAATATCGAGATCGACGATGCGTAGAATCATGTGATCGGCTTGCAGGCACTCCGGACAAGGCTGATGATCGCGCGGAGTCCCTGTGGGCGACTTCCAGATCAGACCGCTGTCGAAACGACTCTTATCGCATTGATGGTGGCTGCAGCGGTGATGCAGTTTCTCGGCGTGGTGGCATTCGCCTTCGCAACGAAGCTCGTGAGTACAGATCATCCCGCACGAGCAGGGGGATACCTGGAACGCGAGCATCAGTGTCGCGATGAGGATCGATAGGAGTCTGGACTGAAACATGCCTGGCCGTCCCTGGCGATTTGGTTCGAAGGCATCATGCCTTATCTTCTTGTTTCGACGAAAGCCAGCCGCGTCGGTCATGATGCGACCGCCCGTTGAGGACTTTACCGACAATCACAATCACTTCCCGACGCACAACCGAAAGAACCGTTAAAGTTTCCAAGGGTTGGAATCCCGGAAAATTCAGCTGTCTACCTGACTCGGGAAGCAAACACCTCAAGGCGGATCACATCTCAAACCGGCCGGATTCGGTCATGAGTGAGGGACAGCCGTAGGATTTTCCCCGTCTTCGGTTTCCATGACTGGCTCAACGTCGAACCAGCGATAAATCGCAGGCAAGACGAGCAAAGTCAGGATCGTACAGGTCACCAGCCCGCCGATGACAACCGTCGCCAGTGGACGCTGAACCTCGGCTCCTGCGCTGCCGGAGACGGCCATCGGAATGAATCCCAGTGCCCCGCAGCTCGCCGTCATGAAGACGGGACGCAAGCGATCCATCGCTCCCGTCATGACGGCATTGCGTGCATCGAAGCCATGGATGCGAAGGTGACGGACGTGTTCAATCAACACCACCCCGTTCATGACCGCGATCCCGAACAGGGCGATGAATCCAACCCCCGCAGAAATCGAGAAGGGCATATCACGCATCCACAGAGCAAAGATCCCCCCCGTCGCCGCGATCGGGACATTCAAGTAAATGAGCAGCGTCAGTTTGACGGAACTGAACGTCAGGTACAGCAGCGAGAAAATGAGGAAGAGCGCGACCGGAACCGCGATCATCAACCGGGCGCTCGCCTGTTTGAGATTTTCAAACTGACCACCCCAGGCGAGTGAATATCCCGCAGGCAGTTTGATCTGGTCATCAACCACTTTCTGGGCTTCTGAAACAAAGCCGCCGAGGTCACGTCCTCGCACGTTACACTGAATCAACAGACGACGACGAATCGCGTGTCGACTGATCTCCGAAGGTCCTTCTTCAATGAAGATATCCGCCAGTTGGGAAATCGGAATCTGGCGACCTTGAGGATCGACGACCTTCAGGTTCTTGAGCTGTTCCACATCCTCGCGCCAGTTCGGCGAGATGCGAACCTGCAACGGGAACCGTCGCTGCCCCTCGAACACTTCGCCGACCACCTGACCGCCGACCGTGTTGACGGTGTCGAGAATGGTGCTCGCGTTGATGCCATATCGGGAAATCGCGTCGCGGTTAATGACAATTCGCAGATACGGCAGACCGCTGATCTGCTGGGCCTGCACATCGGCGGCCCCCGGAACTTGATTCAGGACGCGGACGATCTTGTCCCCCTCTTCTTTGAGGACAGTCAGGTCATCGCCATACAGACTCAGGCCGACATCAGACCGTACCCCCGCGACCAGTTCCTGGACCCGCAATTCAATCGGCTGAGTGAAACTGAACGAGTTGCTGGGAACCGATTCTTCGAGGGCTGCCTGCATCGTCTCGACGAGCTCTGCTTTCGTAATAGGCTCCGGCCAGTCGTGCTCCGGCTTCATGCGAATGAGAATATCAGTCTGATGGACCCCCATCGGATCGTTGGCAATTTCAGGACGTCCGGTCTTCGAGATGACACTCTCCACCTGCGGGAACTTCAGCAATGTTCGCTCGGCAGCCTTTGTCATCTCGATGGACGTTTCGAGTGAAACACTCGGCAGACGCACAGCCTGAATAGCCAAATCCCCTTCATCCAGTTTGGGAACGAACTCGACGCCGAACTGCGTCGCGACTCCGACACTGACCGCGAAGATCGCTGTCGAGACGCCGATCATCAGAGTTGGGCGGGCCATTGCAAAATTGAGCAGCGGTGTATAGGCAGACTTTAACCAACGCACGAGGAAGGTTTCCGTCGCTGCCACTCGCCTCGCCAGAAACAGGGATGCCATCACCGGCATGACCGTCACCGAGAGAATCAACGCTGCCGTCAGAGCCGACATGAACGTAAACGCCATCGGGCGAAACATCTTGCCTTCAACACCTTGCAGGCTCAGGATCGGCAGGAAGACGATGATCACGATCAATCCCGCAAAGAGTATCGGCGTCCCGACTTCCTTCGCAGACTGTTTGAAGACGGACTTAGGAACGGTCTTCCTATCGTGAGTCCGTAAATACTGGCTGGATGCGCGGACAGCGTTTTCAATCATCACGACCGCCCCATCGACAATGACCCCAAAGTCGACAGCTCCCAGACTCATCAGGTTGGCAGAAACCCCCGCCAGCTTCATCGCGATCAACGCACTCATCGCAGACAGTGGGATCGCCGCCGCGACGATGAGCCCTGCACGCACATCCCCAAGCAGCAGGAACAGCATGACGATCACAAGAAAGACTCCAACGCCGATGTTCTCTGCGATCGTGTGAATCGTCTTCTCAACCAGTTCGGTCCGGTCGTAGAACGTATCAATGACAACGCCTTCTGGCAGCGTCTTCGAAATCTCCGCGATCTTGGCTTTGACGTCATGCACGACCTGACGCGAATTGCCCCCCATGATCATCATGACCATCCCGGTGACAGCTTCACGATCACCGTCACGTGTCACCGCTCCCTGTCGAAGCATCGGCGCAAAGGTGACGTTGGCGATGTCGGAAATCCGGATCGCGGTCCCGTCACTGCGATTATCGAGAACAATCTTGCGGATATCTTCCAGATCAGTAATGAGCCCTTCGCCACGGATCAAACGCTGCTCGGCTCCTCGTTCAATATATCCGCCACCGGCGTTCGCGTTATTCTCTTCCAGAGCATCAAAGACCTCGCTGAGGCTGATGTTGTAATTCAGTAATTTGTCCGGATCGACTTGAACCTCATACGTCTTCAGCTGGCCGCCGAAGGTGTTGACCTCAATGACCCCGGGAACACTACGAAGCTGAAACGCAATCTGCCAGTCGAGGATCGTACGCAGATCCATCAGGCTGTAATCATGCCCAGACTCGGCTTTGACTTCGAACTGATAAATCTCACTCATCCCGGTCGCAATCGGCCCCATCTGCGGCACACCCATGCCAGGCGGAATGCTGTCACGAGCCTGCTGCAGACGCTCATTGATCAGGTTTCGCGCCCAGTAGATATCGGTCCCATCTTCAAACGCGACTGTCACCGCAGAGAGCCCGAACCGGCTGATCGAGCGAATCTCATCGATCCCCGGCAGTCCGCTCAAGGCATTCTCAACCGGGAAGGTAATAAACTGCTCGATCTCAACAGGGCCCAGCGCGGGCGAAGTCGTCAACACTTGCACCTGCACGTTCGTCAGATCCGGTACCGCATCCAACGGCAGCGAAGACGCCGCATAAAACCCCGCCCCCATCAGCACCACTGACAGCAGCAGAACAATAAATCGATTCTCCAACGACCACTCAATGATCGAACTGACCATCACACTGTACCTTCTACGTAGGGTCCGCTGTGCGGACCATGAATTCGCTGTGTACTCTTATCAGACCGCATTGCTCGCACGGTCATCCGACATGACTCACACCTCAAACCTCACGACGACTTCACTCCGCGAGCAGGCTCTCCAGCAGCTTCGACTTCAGCGCGAAGCCGCCTCGGGTGACAACCTTCTCACCCGCTTTCAAACCAGACTTGATCTCGATCAGATCGTTACTGCGACGACCGGTGGTCACGATGCGTTGTTCGAACTGATCTTCGCCGATGTGCACGAAAACAAATGCCTGGCCTTCATTCTCCTGCAGGGCAGATGTCGGTGCCTGGACGACACTGGCGTTATCAATATTGGGGACTTCGACCGTCACGAACATGCCCGGTTTGAGAATCCCCTTAGTGTTCTCTGCGATGGCACGCAAGGCGACCGTGCGCGTGGTTTCCTGAACGACCTCTCCAGTCGAGAAGACGTGAGCTTCGAAGACCTGATCAGGCCAGGCATCGCTGCGCACACGAATCGGCTTGTCACCAATCTTTGCAAGAAGCGGAAGCTGCGTTTCAAAAACGTCCGCAGTGATCCAGACCGAGGAGAGATCCGCGATCGTCAGGATCTGATTCTCCGGTCCGACCCGTTCGAGCAGTACAACATCCTTCGCGATCACCGTCCCATCGAATGGAGCAGTGATGTTGTAATGAGCGAGCGATTCACCTCGTTGAGTCGGATCGATGTTCTTGAGGTCGCTGTCCTTAAAGCCGAGGATTTTGAGGTTGGCCTCCGAAACCGCGACCGTCGTCTGGAACTCTTTAATCGTTTGAGAACTCAACTGGGCCGCTTGACGAGCATCTTGCGAAACCTGCTCAAGGAGCGATTGAAGAACAGCTCGGGATGCATCTCGTGAAGACTCTGCTTCCATCGCCTGTCGACCAGAAACGGCCCCATCTTTCGATAACGGCGACAGACGTTTCCAGTGTAGGTCAGCGGTCAGATGATTGACGTACGCCGTCATCAGCTTCTCACGATAATCCCCCATCGTCCGGTCTTTGAACTTCTGCTCGATTTCATCAATCGTCGCTTCCGCGCGAATGCGTTCAATGAGAGCAAGAGTGTTCGTCGCGACTTCCTGCGTCCAGCGATCTTTGACTTCCGCAAACGAAAGTTTCAGACGATCCTGAAACAGTTGCAGCATCCCAAGCCCGACTTCTTTGCTTTGAATAATAACCAGCGTCTCCCCCTGTTTGACCTGTTGGCTGAGTCGAACGCGGACTTCATCCACGCGCCCTTCGACAAGAGAGAAGATGTGTGCGAGTCGGTCTTCGTTGAGACTGACCTTGCCGGTGAATTTGAACTGCTGATTCAGTGGCGAGGTCTGGATCGTCTCCATCCGGACATCCGCTGCTGTCCACTTCGATTGCGGGAACACGATCCGCGTCGGACCATTGGGAGATGTTGTCTTCTGCTGACTGGTGAGTGTAGCGTTAACAGTGACGGTAGGAGCAGTGGCAGCTGGTTTCGCCGGTGGAGCGTGTTGGCTGTAAACGACACCTGCAATCAGAACAGAAGTCGCGACCACGGTCCCGCCGATTTGGATAAGACGTAGCTTGGACGTTTTCATGGAGTCTCTCCTGAAGACAGACGCGACGCTCGAATCAACGCGGGCGCGGCGATGATGCGTCGAGAAAAAGCGGAAAGGAAGAAGCGAAACGGCCTGGATCGCGTTCATTCGCAATCATGACAGGGCACAATTCGAAACGCGGAGAAAAGCAGTCTCCGCAAAGCAGACCATCAGCAGGTCAGGCGACAAAGCAATTGTTGAGCAGTTCGATTCGAACTCGGCTCCGATAAAGCATGATCGGAATTGGGATTATGGGTACCGACATCCAGCACCGGGGCTGCATCGCTGGTGATGGCCGCCCAGGCGAGCATTAACTGCAGTGAGGATATCGCTTCTGCCACGCGAATATCCGGACGGGCCGAATCAGGTGCAGCGGGCTGGTGATGCTCGTGATCCTGTTCAGGCGAGACAGGATTCTCGCCGTCAGGAGTCGTAAAATGCCAATGCCAGCCGACGTTGGTGCAATCCTGGCTGTCGTGGAACATCGCGAGGTGCTTCGCAAGGTCAGGACCGCTCAAATTGTGATGGTGTCCCCATGGAATCGGGCCTGTCCACAGCGCAAGAACCAACAGCAATCGGAATAACACCGACACGATGGCTCGTCGCTGACGTGGGCGTGAAGACAAGGCAAATATCCCAGACGAAACGAATGTGAACTCTTAAAAGTATCGCCGATTTTCTTGAAGTGTGTTCAAGAAATAAAGGAAAAACAACCAAAAATACGGATTCTCACACATCGACTCAGTTTGAGTTTCCCTCGAAACGACCAGGACGACTGGTCGCCTGCGGCGAATCAATTAGAATGAATTCCGTGTCGACAGTTGAACACACCCGCGGGAGTTTCTTGCCATGCTGCAGATTGTTCTGCCAAACCGAACGACCTTTGAACCGAATGAGACGATCGACCTGATGATCGCCTGGTCGCTGGAGAAGACGCCCCAGTCGCTGGAGTTACGACTGGTCTGGAACACGGTCGGTCGCGGGACGCAGAATCTCGAGATCGCGCACACCGAAGTCTTTCACCCTGATGCAGAGTCCGGCCAGGAACGACTCAAGCTCACCCTGCCCGCCGGCCCTTACAGTTGCCAGGGGATCATCGTCTCGGTCCTGTGGGGAATCGAGCTCGTGGTCCTGCCCAGTGAGCAGTCGACGCGCGAAGAGATCATCATTGGGCCAGGTGGGAAATCAGTCCAGCTGAAATCCTATGTCGGGGGCGAGGCGATGCTCGGGTAATAGAGTTCGCTCATCAACGACTGTGCTGACGTCGACCTTTGCCTTTGCCTGCCTTGGACTGGATGTGTGGACCGTGTGGCTTCTCAGCGGCGTGAGAGCCAATGGTGGTGTTACCGTTAGTTGTCAAATAGGGGACCAGGCCAGGCGTTGAATCAGCAGAGTCAGCGTTCTCGACTTGAGCAGTTGATTGTGCTTCCGTTCGCATTCTCTTCTCGCGCTCGACCGTCTTCTCGACCATCACGCCGATTGGACCTGCCATTAAAGCAGGAAGAAACACAACACTGCTGCACATCGCCATAATGGCAAATGCACTCGTCAGCATACCGAAGTTGTTCACGAGCGGCAGATCAGCCAAAGCCAACATCGACAGGCTAATCGCAACGATGACGCTCGTCTGGGCAATCGCAGGACCGCTATGACTCATGGTCGCAGCAACCGCTTCCTCACGAGTTTTTCCTCGCTTGAGAGATTCGCGGAACCAGGTCAGCATGTGCAGCGTACTACTGACAGTCATGCCCAGTCCGACCAGAGAGGTCAGCATCATGCCCGTATTAGCACGAATGCCAGCCAGTGACATCACACCGAAGACAGCCACAAGTGGCATGGCATTAGAAAGTAGACTCAACAATCCGCCCCCCGCGCTGCGTAGCATCATGGTCGAGAGAAGAGCCGTCGAGACGAAGGTCAGCAGAACACCCTTCTTTAGACTGTCGACAAATGCAAGCTGAGTTCGCAGGAAGACCGGAGTGATGCCGGTGACGAGGTGCGTCGCAGATCCATTCGCAGTGACTCCCGCAGTCGCCAGTTCAGCCCGGACAATCGAATCGAGTTCACTCAACAGCTTGATGTTGTCATCGTCGGTCATCAGAAAACTCTCTGAGGTGATCCGCCAGATTTCATCACCCGATTTCGCGAGGGCTTTGTCACCAGTCTTGTTGCCGTCGACGTCGGCGGTGGCAAAGGTCAGAAAGTTGCGAGCCCCTTCGACTTCGCCAGCTTTGATTCGATCCAGCACTTCCGAGGCTTCACGATTGTATTTGACCTTCACGAAAAAGGGTGCATCGTCCGCAGGTGGCTGGGTGACAGACCGGAAGTCGGCAAGTGACATCGTGCCCGCAATGCCAGCATGTTCGCCAAGGCGTTTCTCGATGCGGCGAACGATTTCCAGACGGTCGAAGAACTGCGTATCCTCTTGAAATTTCTGATCAAACTTTATGATCGCATCGACAGGAACCACGCCTGTCAGGGTGTCTTCGATGAAGAAGTAATCCTGCACAATTTTGGAGGAGTCTGCGAAAGACTTGATGACCTTCGTTTCCGTTTGAAACGAACGCAGTCCAAATAGCCCAATCGCGAGCAGCATGACATTGACAACAGCGACCGGCAAACGCCAGCGATACATGAACAGGCCGATATGATACCAGGCCGAAGAGTCTTCATTTGACGTCGCGGTCTTCGACGAACCATCCCACAACTGCATCAGACTCGGCAATCCCAGCAACACAACGACTGCAGAAATCGCCATGCCGATCGAGGAATAGAGTCCGAATTCGCGGACAGGTTCCAAAGTGCTCGTCATCAAAGATGCCATCCCGACAATCATCGCGACTGATGTCAGCACGCATGGCAGCGTAGCGAGTTGCATAACATCAGAGGCCGAAGCTCGTGGTCTTTCTTGACCGGTTTGTCGCCAATAACTCGTGAGATGAATCGCGCTGGAAAGAGTCAGCACGAATAACAATGTCGGCATGATCGCAAGGACCATGTTGATCGCCCCACCGGTGACTGAGACCACCGCAAGGGTCGCGATCGTGACATAAACGGAGACAAAGACAACGAGCACAGCCAGCCGCAGGCTTCGAACAAGAATCAGCGAGAGAACAAAGCCGACCAGACACGAGGTCAGCATCACACTGCGTTCATGAATCTTCCACAGCGGAACAGCAGGATTCCAAGCGGCTTTTAGCAGATCCTGATTGAGACGCGAGGCTGCGACAGGTCTCCCCCCCATGTGAACGTCGGACTCAGGAACCCCTGCCTTGATACAGGCTTGTTTGATTTGCGCAAGAGCTTCGCGTCGGTGTTCTTGCCCGGCATCGGTCAACATCACAACCATGGCGACTGGAGAACCAGCCGAAAAAAAGGCATCGTCGATGAGTGGCTCGCCGTCAGGAAAGGCCTGACTCGTGCGACCTTTCATGTTTTTGATGGCTTCGACGACAGAACTTGTCCCTGTGGTTTTTGCGAGAAGTCCCTGCCAATAGAGTTGGCCATCATGCAGCGGAATTTCGGGAGCAGGAACCTCGATCACGTCGGCGGCTTCTGCAAGTTCCGAGTCAGCAGTCAGATTGTCATCAAAGGTTTCTGAGACCGCATTTTCATCGAGTTTTGAATAATAGCTCCCCTGCCACAGGCTGACAGCCGGCATGACGGTGACATCACGATTCACCATGCGTTTGGCCAATTGAGCGGCTTTTTCAAGCGTCTGCTGTTGATGGAGGCGACCTGCTTCCGTGAGGCGAATTTTCAGAGCGCCGCGTCCGATCAAGACGCCTTCAAGTCGCCTGATTGCTTCGTTTGGTTCGATCTCTTGAGCAACGATTCGACTGGCGACTTCCCGAGGCGTGAGAACGCCTTCAATGTAAGGTGACCCGCCGCGCTTGACCTGCTCCTGATCGAGAGTCCCTTCGAGGGTCTTTTCGACCACCGGGATGCGAGGGTCGTCAAGAGTACTGCCATTCCAGGTGACAATCGCGCGGTTCTCATTTGGAAAAGCAGATTGATACCAGCTGAGAAGTCGCGTCTGAGAATCAGAATCGGGCAGCCAGGCTTCAACCTCGTTCTTCATTTCGAGATTGTTGATCGAGAAGTAAAACAGGGGCATGAAGAAGCACAGCCCGGCGAGAATCCAAATGGCATATCCGTTGCCCCAGGGATCCCGTTTATCCATGAACATTTTCATAAGGCATCTTTCGTCGACGTGTCCTATGTGATCAGGAAGACGTACGTCGCTGCGCCGGATTCGACAGAACGCCGAAATCCGACGGAAGTAAGACAGGAACATCGCTGCCCTTAAGTCTTGCGAGCATCCTGCGCGCAAGTTATCCAAGGACCGCGATGAGTATTCGGAGGGCGAGTTTAGCTGGACCTGTCAATCTCGGAAAGATGCCTTCTAGAGGCTTGGCGAGTCTTACAATCTGCTGTCAAACTGGGCAAAGCACATGTGAGCAGCGGTCTTACTCGACCACTTTTTCAGTAGCGGATTTCGGCGTCTCATCGGCCGGTACGGCAGTCGTGGTCAGTGTAATCTGCTCTATGTATGGCTTTTTCTGGCGGTAGAGTTCTCTTCGTTCGCTGATGACTTTCGCAAAGTCCGGCAAATTGAGTTCCTGGGCGCGACTGATCGCAGAATCGGCAGCACTCACGGCAACGTCAAACTGACCATCAGCGGCAAGGGCGGCTGCCAACGTGTTCAGCGCGAAAGGATCGATCTTTCCTTCGACGCCATCGGCTCCTTTCTGGCGTTGTGCGTTACAGACTTCTTTCGCCAGATCGACCGCTGTCACGGAGTCGCGGAGTTCCTCATTCGGCATTGTGGCCAGATACCAGGCGAGCTGACGTTTGAAATCCATCATGTTAGGATACTGACTGACCAGCGAGACCAGATCACGGATAGCTTCTGCCTGCCTGCCGGTCATCATGAGTGGAAACGTGCGGCCATACCGAGCCTGTATCTCCTGAGGAGTTTTGGCAAGGATTTCATCATAGATCGCAATCGCCTCGGTCATCTGACCTTGAGACTGCTTGAGCTTGGCTTTGATGAGGAATGCTTTTAAAAGACGTGGATGTGACTGGATCGTCTGGTCGAGCAACGAAGTCGCTAGATCGATCTGCTCATTGCGAGCAATCAACGACTCAGCATGTTCAATATTGAATGCAGCGAGCACCTCCTCTGTTCGTTTCTGATCGAACGAAGGCGACTTGCGCATCAGGTCGATCTGCTTGTCGAGTTGCTCTCTAGCGAGGCCGAACTGACCGGTCGCCTCGTAAAGACGCTGGAGACGCTGATGAAGTTCGAGAAGATCAGCCTGGCGGAACGAGCGACTGTTCTGAGCCACGAGGTATTGCGCGATCGCCTCATGCAGGTCACCTTGAGTCTCAAAAATCTTGGCCAGATAAAGGTGATAGTTGCCGATTTTGGGATCGCCAGGTTTCGACGTGCTGATCGCTGAATCCCAGGCAACCGCTGCGTAGTCGAGTTCCTTATCCTCATACGCCATGAAGCCGATCGCTGAATACGCATCTGGGTTATGAGGCGTGGTTTTGACGACCGATTTCCAGAAAACTTTCCGGTCGGCGAATTTCTGATGCTCAGCATAGCTGAACGTCGAAGCAAATCCGTAGACGACGATCACAAGACCCGCGATGACCGATCGCATCACGGCCGCAGGAGCCTGAATTCGCTGGAACAACACCACCAGTAAGGCTTGAACAAGGCAGACGATTCCGACCACAAACACCGCCAGCGGCAAGTACATGCGATACTCGGCGTACGCATCGCTGGTCTCCATCAGACAGCGGGGAATCAACAACCAGCTGAAGACCGCGAGCACTGTTCCCATTCGTCTTAGAATAAGTGGCGAAAGCAGGAACATCAGCGAAATGACAGACAACACCAGCACAGAACTGGTGGGGCCGGTTGCATCAACAATCGGCCATCGATAGTCGGCACACAAGTCGGCTGGCGCGACGCTATTCATCAGATAGCGGACAATGACAGCAGGTTGCGCGTTCACATAACCCCATGTCAGCGAACCATCCACGATTTTGCTGATCCCGCCCGTCATGAGATGAAGTCCAAGAACAGCAATGATGATCACACCATAGCAGGAAGACACCAGCCAGCGGCGTTTCAAAATCGTAGCAAGCGATTCTCTGGAAACCCCGTACTCGACGACCATCACAATGATCGGCATGAACAGGACAACCGGCTTGCAGAGCGAACCAACTGCAAAACAGATCACGGCAATCAGCGACAACCAGCGATAACCCCACCAGCCAGCCAGATGAAACAACAGCATGCCCGCCGAAAACATCGACGCCAGTAACTCTGGGCGATTCGACGCGAAGCTGACTGTTTCACTCGTCAGCGGGTGGACCGACCAGAGAACTGTGATCACGAAGGCAAGAAGCTCTCCGCCGAGATTGTTCCCGGTCGCCAACTCAAGACGCTTGAACGCAATGCACAACGACAGAAAGATGAGAAGAGTCGTCATGAGATGAAAACCTGCGTTTGTCATCTGCACTGCTCGTGCATTGAGCATGCCCATGGAATTCTGGACGACGAAGGTGAGTTCAGAAATCGGCTGCGTGCTTTGTGTGAAGCTGAGGCCCAGACGAGTCCAGATCGATGCCTCCGCTCCGCCTCGAACGCCGGAGGCAATCGAAGCCATGTCGGGTCCCACAAACTGAAAATTCCAATGATTGATCAGCGGCATCGCAGCGAGGAAAATCAAAACCAGCGACAGCCAGAACGCAGGCCACAGGGATGAGCTGGAAGTTTGCTGCTGACTGCCTGCGGTCGATTCGACAGTGGATGTGTTCGAGACATTGGGATCGAACACGGGATTGATAGGCAGGACCATTCAGTATTCTGTTTCTTGGGCAGGGCTTAACTGGTCGAAGTGTCGGTCGAACCCGACAGCAGCGACTTGAGCCACTTGGTGTAATCCGGATTCACGGAATCGAACGCCCAGCAGATGACACAAGGGACATCGTAGGAGTGCAACTCGAGGATGGCCTGAGTCGCAGCGTCGACGTTCCGATTTGACGTCTTGACCAGCAGGACCGCCTCATTCGACTCCGTCAACACGCCTTCCCAGACATATTGGGAAGTCATGCCAGGCAGGATGTTCGTACAAGCAGCCAGCTGTCGCTCGATCAGCGTACGGCCGATCGTCCTGGCTTCGTTCTGATCGCTCGTGGTCACATAAAGGATGGAAAAACGATCACAATCAGGCGTCTGGGTGTTCGCAATCGTCACGAGGACGTCCTTGGAAATGCGGCATCCGTCACAACTTGATGCCAGCGTTGCTTAACATAAGTGGAACTGTGTGTGATTATCTTTAACGGGACGTTCAGATTTCATGAACACCCGAATCATGCCTCGCCAACATCCGGTTCAGGAGTGATTGGTAGAATTTCAGTTCGTCAAAGTCGTCACAGGACGAGTCAGCGCACACATCGGCAAAGTCAACGCGACAAATTGCAAGGGATACTCTGGTAATAGAAGCATCTCTGGCGTTATAGTTGCAGAATTCACGTAACGTATCATCTGTCAGCAATTTCGGACAGTTTCTCGTTCAAAATTGCATCGATCGATAGTATCTGTCCACCCATCAGCTCACTTACTAGACGCGCCGAAATCGGCTCTCTCCGAAAGGTCACCATGACTCACCCCTGGCATGACGTCACTCCAGGAGACGATCTTCCTCGGACCTTCCAGGCTGTCATCGAAATCCCGATGGGATCGAGTATCAAATATGAACTCGACAAATCCACCGGACTTCTGCGTCTGGACCGAATGCTTTATTCGGCCGTCTATTATCCAGCCAACTACGGTTTCATCCCGCAGACTCTCGCCGAAGACGACGATGCCCTCGACGTCCTGGTGATGTGTAAAGAATCGGTCGCCCCGTTGACCCTGGTCAACGCCCGCGCCATCGGCCTGATGACCATGATTGATTCGGGCAAGAAGGATCACAAGATCCTGGCCGTCGCGCTCGATGACCCGGAATACAATAACGTCACCGAAGTCGCTGAACTGCCAACGCACCGCATGAACCAACTGCGGCGTTTTTTCCAGGACTATAAAATGCTCGAAGGCAAATCGGTCGAGGTGAATACCATCCAGGAAGCCTCCACGAGTTGGCCTATTATCGAGGAAGCCCTCGAAGCCTACAGCACGCAGCGCCGGAAAGGTTTCTACCGCAAGTAAGAAGATTCCTTTCGAGACAAGATGTCTTGTTGTCTCTCGTCTGTTTCCCTTCGGTCATGTCAATTAGTTACGGTGAAGAATGTCCCGACAACCAGCCACTCGATATCTCGGCATTGATGTCGGCGGCACGAACATTAAAGTCGGGCTGACCGATGACCAGGGACAGGTTCTCGCCTCGACCAAGGTCGATACCGATATTGAGGAAAGTCTGGAAGCCGGCCTGAAGAACATGACTCAGGCCGTCAAGGATGTTCTGTCTCGGATCAACGTGTCGATCAACGATGTCACCGCGATCGGCCTGGCCTGCCCGGGCCCCATGGACATCAAAGCAGGACGTCTTCTTCAACTGGCCAACCTGCCGACATGGCGCAATGTCAATATCCGTGACATCGTCGCTGAACGTCTGGGACGACCGGTCATTCTGCAAAACGACGCCAATGCCGCGGCTTACGGCGAGTATTGGGCAGGCGCTGCACGGAATGCCGAGATCATGGCATTGATCACGCTGGGAACTGGTATCGGTTCAGGCGTTGTCATCAAAGGTGAGATCCTCGAAGGAGCCCATTCTCACGCTGCTGAGTATGGCTTTATGATTATCCAGACAGACAACGGCCGCGAACACCCCGGCGGAGGATATCATGGTGTTCTCGAGTCGTATGCAAGCTCTCGCGCGCTGATTCTGCGAGCAGTGCATCGTCTTCAATCAGGTGATCCATCGACGCTGAGCAATCTGCTCGGCAAGAAGGACGAACTCACTCCACTGGCGATCATGCAACATGCCGAAGCAGGCGATGTCCTCGCCCATGAACTGATCATGGAAGTCGCCCGCTACATCGGGGTCGGCATCGTCTCCATGATGCACACGATGAACCCGGAAGTCATTCTCCTCGGCGGAGCGATGACATTCGGTCAGCTCGCAACCCGGACAGGACGAGACTTCTTGGCGGGCATCAAAAAAGAAGTCAAAGATCGCGCGTTCGCGATCCCTGCGGCACGCACTCGCATCGACTTCGCTCAACTCGGCGGCAGCGCCGGTTTCATCGGGGCCGCCGGCTGGGCCGCCAAGTCATTTCGCGCCTAATCCCGCGGATCAAAGTGAGACTCTATCGTAGGGTGCTGGTGAGGCTTTGCGAACCGCACCAATTGTGCAAACGAACGTCGTTTTGGCGCGGTTTGAAGTCTTACCTGCGACCTACATTTCTCCCATAACTGAAATGAATAGACTCGCTCTCAGCGTCTCCTCAAGCCGTCTGACTCAAACGTGCCCCCAGCATCGCAATCAGTTGCAGTAAAACAACCGACGCCAGTACGACCACGCCAATCGCCAGCAGGAAACCCTCCGTCAGAACGACGAGCATCACTCCGAGGATCGCCAGCCCCAGGCGGGCAGGCCCTGGCAGGGTGCCCGAACCATCCATGTCTCGCAGTCCCCATAGAACAAGAGCAAGGCTGATCAGCAGCCCAACAAACCAGACAGCTTTGATCGCAAGCCCCGCAGTCGCTGAGGTGCGGACCTGAATCGTCAGCATCGGTTGTCCGCCGACTTTCATCAGCGCGAGGTTTGGTTCCGCTTGTGGCAGGTCAAGAAGGAAAGAGAGACCTTTGCCGGTGCTGACGACTGGAGCTTGGGCAGGGCCGGGCAAACCGCTCGGTTCACCGGTGATCGGCATCCCCCAGGCAGCCACTCCGCCGGAAGATTCGACGCCGTTTCCAGACTGTTGCTGGTTATAGGTCAGCGTTCCGTTTAAATCAATGCCCACAGGAGTGTTCGTGTTGTTTCTGATCGTGTGACTCCGTAGTCCTGCTGGACCACCAAGAGGAATATGAGGCGGGCCAGGGAGTCCGATCGGCGAACCACTTTGCATTGGAGCCAACTGCTGCTTCATACCAGATCTGCTCTCCAGCGATTCATTCAAAATCGAATTCTGGTTCGCGAAGTTCCGACTCAGTTTCGCGCGTTCGCTGCCATCGCCCTTGCCGTCGAAATCACTGTCGGCTTTGGACTTCGTCGCGTCTTCCCACTTAGATTCTGATTTCTTTCGCTCGAGATCCTCGACACCGAAGCGGAACATATTCTCTGAGGACTCCTGTCGGACGGCGTCTTTGTTCTGGGCGTAGAAATAGCTGTTGTTCCCCTCGATAAGAAAACGACCGTTTGAAACCTGCGGATCAGCAGCCTGCTGAACCGTGGATGAATAAAGATCGGTCAGATTCCTCTCATACGCCTGGAATGACTGACCGGCTTTGCTCTGGATCTCGTCGATTTCCTTCGTTGTTGCGCCGCTTTGGCGTTGAAGATCCAGCTGAGCCTCATTGATCCGCTTGGCCAGTTCTTTCTGGTTGTCGACGGCTGTCGACCTGAGCTTCTGACTGACGCCCATGTCCGTTGCATAACGGTTGAACTCATCGAACTCAGCCAACAGTCCTGAAAGATACTTCGCCTGTGATGATTCCAGACTCGTCTCGACGAGGTTCGTCTTGTCAGACTGACGCACGATGGTTGCGGTATAGCCGCCCGGCAGCATGACGTTCCATCGCGTGTAGGCGACCGGTATGCCGAAGACATCGGACTCCTGCGGCGAGATCACCTGCAGCACTGGCAGCGAGATCGTCTCTGAACCGGGCGTGCCGGTCTTTGGCAAGGTCGCATCAAGACGCCCCTGCGTGATGACTTTCACTTCAAATGACAGATCCGCTTCCGACGTCGCAGGCAGAGGAACAAGCATCACCGGGCGATTCTCAATCGTCGTCGCGACTGCTCGCGATGGCTTCCCAGCTACCTGCACAGACAGCAGCGTCGACTTCTCCGGCAGGCTCAACGCGATGAACTGACGCGAGATGTTCTTGATCGTATAGATCGCCGTCGTTCGCCAGCTCCCATCGGCTGACAACTTCGTCGACAGCGAAGCATCGTTTACAGATGCTTCCGCAACGCGCTGAACAATCCCACGACGAATCTGCCAGGTCAGGTCTTCACCTTGAGGCCGAAGTCGCAGGACTTCCGAAGCCTGCACCACGAGTTCAGGGCGAACCTGCAACGTCAATTCGTCAGGAGCAACCGTTTCGAGTAATTCCGGTTTCAGCGGAAGGACCTGCTGTTCAGAAAGGTTGACAAGGACGCCGAACGTCGTTTGCGAAGTAATCGAACTGAACTTTGTCGCATCGTCGGACTGCTGTTGAATGAACTCGATCTTGGGCATCAGGACCTGCTGGTTCTGTGGATATGGCAGTGACGCCGTCCCTGTCAGAACATACTCACTCGAAACCGGCTGATGCAGCAGAATCGTCCAGCGAGTTTTTCCATCGGGACCGGGAGCCTGGCGAACTTCGCGAATCCCGTCACCTTTCCACTCCAGGTCATCGGTGATCTGGCTGGAGACGAGGCAGTCAAACTGATCGGTTGCGGACTGTCGGACCTGCCAGCGCAGAGTCAGTCCATGATCGACCGACGTATCACTGACCGCTGTCAGCACCATCCCATCGCAGGTCGCGACCAGCGGAGCCTGTTGCAGGGAAACAGTCACAAAATCTGGTTCCAGCTGACGAGTCCGAAAAGCGAACGAGGCAGGGAGACTGGAAAGCTTCTTCAGGCCTGCTGGCAGTTCATTGGGTGAAATCGGAGTCCAGCCGGCATAGGCCGTCATGACTCCCGAATAACCACCTTGCAGCCAGAAGCCAACGTAGGCTTCCTGCGAGACAGCTCCCGAGACGCGAGGAAGGTCGAGAGCAATGAGCGGTTCAGCCGTATCCCGCGTCACTTGAAGTTCGAGGTTCAACTGAATCTTTCCCGAGCGCGGCGTGCGGAAGAAGACCCGAAGTTCACCGAAGTCAGGATCGACCACCCAGTCATCAAGCTCTTCCGCAAAAGCATCAAGGACTAACGCTCCAAATGGCAATGACAGCGACAATTGCCGCGTCGGCATCTGCCCTGCATCAATGGTGATCGACGAGGCCAGTTTGACACGATCTTTCTGCACCATCACACCATGCAGCGACGTGACATCGTACGAGGTCGACTGACGAGACAGCGTGATCGTCGCAGCGGTAGGCTTGGCAACGTAACGATAGCAGGAGAAGACGCGAGCACGTGACTTCAGAACATCGTCCGGCCACAAGGACGCATCGTACTCTACCTGGATCAGGCCGGTCAGATTATCGACTCGATCAATCTCCAGAAAGTCATGTTCGAGCAGCAGCCAGCGTCCAGTCTCCCGCGTGACATTAGGGAGTTCGACCGTCGGCAGGTCGAGGGTGAATTGATCGTCCTGGGCCAAAGGTAGATAACACGTCAGCTTCAAGTCAGTCGAGTTGCTGATCGCACGTCGGAAGTACAGCTTCCCTTCGTTCTGTCCTTCTTCGAACTGCCAGCCCGCCAGATCAACGCCCGCCATCGTGCGAAGCTTCAGACCTTCAGAGAGTTTAATCGGCAGTTCAAGAAGCTCCCCCTGACGGACGGTAATGCGATACGTGGTCGACAGTTCGAGCACATCCTCTCGCAGTCGATACTGCTGGAAGCCCTGGGCATCGACAATCTGCTTGCGTTCAGCACGATCCCGTTTGGGATCGAGGGTGATCTGAATCGGCCCGCCTGCGGAGATGCCGATCTGAAAGACATCCCGATCGTTCTGCGTCGACAAACGGAATGTGTTGTCCTGCTGATTGAATCGCAGATCAAAACGATCCTTGGGCAGCGTGACCGTCAGCAGGCCTGAAGTCACAGGCTGGAAGAACCCACGCAGCTGTGCACCGGAAGCATCCATCGATCCTTTCAGTGTCGACTTGAAATCAATAACATTCGAGCCGGTCGTCGTCAGCAGGACACGCACCGTCTTGCCATCGTCACTTGGACGAATGGTCGCGGTCTTGCCGTTTACGGTCGCTTCGGACAGGGTCAGTTCTTCAACGGGCAGTGTCAGTTCAATCGACTGGCTTTCGGAAACAGTCTCGTCGAAGACATACACCAGCAGGCGTCCGTTTAACGGAAACTCTGTGCGGGTCGTGTCTCCAGTGCTGCTGAAAACATCAGCCAGCGGGAGATCAAAAGACGCATTCAGGATAGATGAGCGAATCCCCGGTGCGGGCATCTTCGAAACGGCCTGCGTCGAGGCCTGATGCAGTTTCAGAAATTCCTCGCGAGACAGATAGACCTGATCGATAGCCGGTTGGAAGCCCTCTTTGGGATCATAAGGCACGATGATCTGAGTCAGTCCAGGTTGAGCAGTCATGTTTCCCACCAGACCACCGCTTTTACTGACGGGCTCCTGGGCGTGGACTGTCGATTGACTTCCAAGGATCAACGCCGCCAGCATCAACATGGGCACCGTCGCTGACCGATGACGTCGTGATTCCGCTTCAGCGGCCCGTTTGATCGCACCTAACATCCGATGACTGATCAGCAATCCCATCCCCAGCAGAACACCTAAAAACAGCCCCAGACAAATAGACGTCAAAAGCGGTGCACTGAAGATCGCTAAAGCCAGTGGCAAAGTGAGTCCCGTCGCAACCATGCCGACTTGTGCTTTCACGGAAAGTCGTCGCAGCATCCACAACAGCAAGGCCGTCCCCGCCATGACGATCGCCATGACCGCCCTCAGCAGAAGATTATTGTGCAGCGTAACATCGAGCTTCAAAGGTTGAGTCGCAGCCTGAACGCCATCGTAGTGAAGGTCATAAGACTGATAAGTCTCGGGTACTTGAAGCGTCATCGGAATCGAAAGCAACCCCCCTGCCCCCGTCACAGCGACCCCCGCCACGATTGTGGTTGGTGCTGGCGCAGGAGCATCGGCCGGTGTGGCAGAACTTTGCGGGACTATGGGCGAAGGCGATTGAACAGCCAGACCATCCTGAGCAGGCAGACTGCCGGCAGCAGGAGGTTGAGCAACAAACCCACTGAATCCTGCTCGACCCGGAGCGATCCCCACGGCGCCACCTTGAAATCCATCATCCGTAAATCCGCCACCCCCAGGCCCCCCCAACCCGCCCCCGCCCAGACCACCCATCGCGCCACCACGTTCACGATTACTTTGATCCCGTCGCCCGACGACCTCTTGCTCAAACCCAAAATCAAATGAGACAGAGGGCGTTGCCCCCGAACCGGTCTCTGGCTTATTGGCAGGACCTCGTGCTAATTGTTCGGCTTCAAAATGCAGTTCCGATGGACTGGAAGACTTTTGTGCGACACCAAAAGAAGTCGCTGTGTCTCTATTGTCGGCGAAGAAATCAACCTGTCGACCGCCTTGCCGTGACGGCAGGAAAAGGGTGAGTACGACCCCACAGATCACCAGTACTAAGCACCCCACTGCAACATTCTTCGGACGTTCCGCAACAGCCGATGTCAGCCACGGCACGATCACCAGCAACGCGACCAGCAGTCCACCGACGATCGCGATGCGAACGGCAAAGTCCCCCGAACGGTTCGGATCAAGCATCGCTCGCAGGCGTTCAAACAGATTCAAAGGATGTGCCTGATTCGATGTCAGCAGAAAGTCCCCCTGCCCGTCGGAGATCTGGTAACCGCGAGGGGTATGCAGCTTCCAGGCTTCCTGAATGATTTCTAACGGTTGACGAGTCCCCTGCCCGTCCACAACCTGCACCATCGGCGGCGTCGCGACGTAATCCTGTCGCAACGCCTGAGCGCTGTCATCGGTTTCATCGGTCGCATAATAGAGATCACAGGTCATCGAAGTCGAAGCTTCCGTGTTGATCCCAGCCAGAGGAATGACTAGCCCATCAGAGACGCGTCGAGACTCCACTGGCTTGCCATTGAGCAGAATCGCCCAAAGGGTCGACTTCTCCGGCAGCGCGACGTGAAGACTCTGGACTCCCGAGACGAGCATCGTCAGGTGAGCATGATGTTGCGCCTGCTGACGCGGATCGAGTACCGTTTCCAACGTCGCGTTCGGACAGACCGCAGATGGTAACGCAACACGATCAAACCGAACTTCATTGATCTGGGCTTTGGCTCCCGTCGTCGCGAAACGAACCGACGAAACAACGCGTGCATTGTTCAACAAAGCCGACGCCGGAAGTTCTGCACGGTCAACCATAGAAAGAGGAGCATTCTGCGCATCGGTCGCCGTCAGCGTCAGTTGCTGATCATCGTCAGCGAGCAGGCACATGTAACCCCAGAATCGATTCGCGGAAGGAATCGTCAGTTGAGGCAGGTCGACAATCGTTCGATCATCCAGGCTTGGCTTGGGAACCCGCACATGACAGGCAAGCTTGAGTTCGCCCAGATGACGCTGATTGAATCGCAGTTTGAAGGGACGCCGCGCCTGTTCGACAGCACCCGTGGATTGCTGCAGGACGCGCGTCGAGGAACCCATCGTCTGAAACTGAACATCCGCGCCGACACTTTCCGGCAGACGGACTTCGAGTTCCTGCAGGCCACGCTGTTCGATGGTTAATGTGGTTTCAAAATATGCATCCATCGTCTGTCGTTCGAGACGATAAACGGCCAGCACCATCGCAGACAGGTGCACGTTCTTAAACTTCACTGCCAGTTGCCCGCTGATCTCCGGCTGCTGATAACGAAAACCAAATCGCTCGCTCGTCAGTCCCAGTGACGCAGGAGACAGCCCGGTCATTTCGCTCGTCACCAGATCGAGATCATCACTGCTGGTAATGCCATAGGCCCCCTCCAGAACATCGACGTTCTGAATGGATAACGTCGGCAGCGCGATCGTGACGTCATCCGCAGCGGGTGGCCAACTGAGGGCAGCAGGTTCCGCCTGGATGATCAGCTTGACCGACTGGCCGATCGCGAGCGGCTGAGGGAGTTCGATCTTCAATGCGTTGCCACCCGCTTCGAGAGGCTGAGTTGTCCACTCCGCGGGAAGATCGTTGATGGTGATCGATTCAATCTGCCAGTCCGCGGGCGCGTTGACGTCGATATTGAATAGCGGAGCAAACAACGTCTTGACATCCGCGATCGACTTCAAAGAGACGCGGGCTTCGGTCAGATCGAGAACGGTCGTTTGTGCGACATAGACAGCCCGTGGCTTGACCGTCAACGTCGCATCGAGTTTGTAATCCTGGTTCCAGAAGACCAGATCGGTCGTGAAGCCAGGAACTTCAGACATCGTGGCAGCGATCGGTTGATTGGCATCGGAGGCTTCGGAACGCATGCCGGTTGTTTCGACGAAGACGAGCCGGGCGTTTTCCGGCGTCTTGAAACGAACAACGCCGGTGTGGGAGAGAACGTCATCGAACGCGAAGCCAGCCAGCGTCAAACCCTGTTGGTTCTTGTCCGCGTCGAACGCCGTCTGCAGAATGCCGCGGATCTGGAACTCGCAGGCGTCGACTTTGGGCTGACGGAACTGCACCGACAGGACTCGTTCTTCCGAGACGCTCCAACCTGCCATCGCCGTCGAATCAACACTGACAACGTCCAGGTTTTCCGGGAGTCGCACCGAGACCTCGGACTTCTCCTGCCCAGGAAAGTTGAGACGCGAATTCGAGATCCAGCTGGCTCCCGCAGGAGTCAGGTGAATGCCGATGGATGAGGTGGCCAGTGTGATTGATGACTGCTGACGAGCGTCAGACTGACGTTGATACTCAAGCGTGAGAACAGGGCGCGTTCCCAGCATCAGCGAGAACTCTTTTTGGGACGCAGCTTCACCGTCGCCCTTCACCGGGTAACTCAAAGCGGGGAACTGATCCTGCTTAGGAACCGAAACAACCATCCCCTCAGGAATCTCGACAGTCAGTTTGGACGAAGGAGCCGTGATCCAGTCACAACGAGCCGAAAGCCGATCACTCATCAGTTCCAGCGGCTTGGAAAGTTCCAGTGTCAGGACCGTTTCACCAGTAACTTCCGCAAGGACAGCATAGGTATGTGGATTGGACGCGAGCACGATCTTCGAAGCATCGACCAGTTGAACAGCGGCTCCCGCCAGTTCCTGCGGCAATCGGACCATCAGCGCAGGCGCCTCTTTGATCTTCGCTGACTCCAGATTCCAGCCGGGCACATTCAACTGCAACTGCCCCCAACCGGACTTCTTGCCTTGCACGCGACACTCCGCCGTGACCAGCAACTGCTTGCCGACCAGACGAACACGGTAGTTGATATGCGTCACACTGAGCGGGTTGAGTGCAGGATCGGCCTGAGTCTGTCCATTCGCCTGATTCCAGATCTCGAGAAACTTCTCAATCGACAAAAGAACGCCCGGCTTATCCTGCTGAATCATCGCCGGCAGTTCCGCTTCCGGAACATAGACAACATCAACAGCAGGCTCACGCGAAGAGTCATCCTGAGCCAACAGCGTCGCCGGCATCAGCGTCGCTATGGCAAGGATAACCATCATCACAGCGATGTCCCTTCTCCCCCGGGGAGAAGGTGGCCGAGTCTTCGAGGTCGGATGAGGGAACTCTGCGAGACTCGCAATAGATTGAAAAAAGTCAAACCACATGGAAGGATCCGCCAGCCGAGATATCAAAGGAAAATCAGAACGCCAAGAACACCAACAGTTACGGCAGATTCGAAGGCGGCGGATCACCTGCCTGGTCCGTCGGCGGAGTCACGTCAGAAGGAGTCGTCGGGTTCGATTTCGGTGGTTCGCTGCGGGGCGTCGGTGAAGGCTTCGAGGGGAGCTTGCTCACCAAACCGACCAGCCCGACGATCCAGATCCCCGCTAGCGTCAGAAGTCCATAGCGACTCAGCTGCAGCAGGTGGTAAACCTTGTTCGGATCATTGAGTGCTAATAGCGACATCCCAAACGCCACCAGCAGCAACAGTGTCAGCCGGTAAGCCCAGGGGGCTTTCAATAACAGCACAGCAATAACAACGATCGCCCCACTGATGACGGCAGTGAACGGAATCACCGACCACCATGCCGCGGTAATTTCATTCGCAGAGCCAAGCTTGCTCCAGTCATGAACGCGCCCTTCGACAGGAAACTCGACGATCCCAGTCGCACTATTGCCAATCCAGCTGTTGAATGGATCAACGCGATCATCCGTCTTGAGGAGAGGAGCGGTTAGACCCGCGATCACAGGTTTCTCGACCGTCGGACGAAAACCCTTCGGCGTGCCGATCAGGACGTGATCACGAGGCGTCCAGATCGCAACTCGTAGCTGTTGCACAGCGAGGTTGAGATCCGATTCCTGTCCAAGAAGTGGCAGAGGAAAGCGGAAGCCGCCACCCCAGGCATTGTAAGGAGCAGCGCTCAATGGCCAGCGACAAATCATCGCCAGTGAGAACGGCTCATCCGCAGCTTTCTGTCTCGCGACCGAGACATAGTAATATTCATGCAGATCCGTTGCAGGAATCTGGCTCTTCTCAAGAGCCGCCTGCTTGCCATCAATCCAGACGCCCAGTGAGACTGAGTTCTTCGGCATCGCAAGCACAAGACGCTGACGTTCGCTGGTAAGAATCTGAGCCCGGAATCGCAGCATCGCAACCGGCTCCTGATTCGTCACGATCTCGACCAGTGCACGAGGGATGACCGTCTTGATGACTTCCTGAATCTCACTCTTCGAGACAGACAGCTCCAGGCTGATCGGTTCAGAATCGACTGTCTCGACATACCGATACGCAGCAATCCCAGACTTGGGCAGCCGAGTCAGTTCACGCACATCGATCGCTTCCAGATTGGGAGCAGAAGACTTGGCGGTCACGGAGAGAGAACGTGTTTTCTCCAGCGAGACTTCCCCCTGAATCTGGGTCAGCGGCGTCGCTGTCTGACCGGCTGCTTCTTCGAGCCCCAGAGGACGAGGCAGCAGGAGATTGAGCTGCCCATTCATATCTGCACCGGCTGGCGCAGCAGCGGCCACTGCGGCGTTCTGGTCATTGGCATTCGCGGCCCCATCATTTAGGGGCAGAAAAGCCTTCGCGACCAGCGTGACGTTCCCCATCACAGGTCGTTGCAGCACGACGGTCCAGGTCACCCAGTTGTCAGCATCGGGCTCGCTCGACGTCTTCTGCTTGATGGCTGTCTCTTTTGGCTCGACAAGTTCGATCTGCACCTTCTGAGCATATGATGCTGGCACCTTGAAGCGGAACGTATCCAGCTGAGCAAACTCGACATAGTAAGAGACAGTCGTCGAGAGATCGATCAGCTCTTCGCGGATTTGAACATGATGAGCCAAACCAGCTGACAGCCGAGCAGGACGCACCTTGAGCGCCAGTGGAATCGTCACCGGCTGTTGTTGATACTGCCAGCTCGAAACGGGCTGCACCCGGCTAAGCAGCTTGCGGAATTCGCCCGACTGATATTCCCCCGGAAAACCCATTGGCGTCTGACGAGTCCGAGCCGAGACAACGGCCTGGGGATCAGTAATGACTTCCAGATCAGTCGTCGCGACCACATCAATCATCCCCGTACTGCGTTCAGTGCCATCGACGAGGAACAGCGGCAGTTCCGTCGTCGGCGTTTCCTTACTCACAGGCACGACACACGAAAGATGGATCGCGAAGGTTCCCTGAGTCTTTTGCTTGAGATCAATCTGAACGGTGTTTGTTTCCGCCTGAACGCGATGCTGCGAGACGTTCGGACCATTGACTTCGATCTGCTCAGCTCCAACGGGCACCTGGACCGTGACAGTAAAAATCCCGGCTCGTTCGATGGTCATGTTGAGGATCGATTCGAGGAAGATCTGATCGGATGTCAGCAAAGCAACCGTCATCTGCTGACTGGTCACCTTCGGCGTGATCGGTCGCACAGTCGCTGTCAGTTGGAACGTGCTGGCATAAAAGCGATACGCCAGGCCGTTGGAAAAAGCGACCCGCTGATTGACTTCTGTAGGGACGATTCGCGATAGCCCCTGCTCCTGCTGGACGTTGATTTCCAGGTCAGTCGACGTGCTCAAAATCAACTGCCCCACTTCCCGCGCCGCCTGTGCAGACTTCATCACACTGATCGGCGTCACTTCAGGACCAGAGGCAATCGACAGTTCAGCTGGACTGCCATCTTCGGGAATCGCGAAGTCCCGTTCCGTGTGAATATCCAGAGTCACCTTCCCGGAGACCTCTTCATACAGTTTGACGATCAGCTTCTGTGCATCTTCGCCATCTTCCACGGTCCAGTCGCTGATCTTGCCCGAAGAAGACAGATCAAGAACGCGATCCCCCTTAGGCAGCAGGATCTCCAACTGCTTGACCTTGCCTTTGAGGACTTCGAACTCAAAGTACCCATCACTTTGTAGCTGACGATCTTCAACGTGCAGCTTCAACCACTTCTGGGCATGCAGCAGCAGTTCATCCGCCATCTTTTCCTGAGTCGTTGGATACCACCGCAGCAGCAGACTGGAGACCGCGCCAAGGTTGGCGGAAATCGAAACCGAGGGGTTCTCGGTCGTGCCGACTTGCTTGGCCAGTGGCTGCGACTGCCCGGGACGAAGCAGTTCGATCGTCGCGTTAGCTTGCTTCAGCTCTGCCTTCAAAGTCGACAGCGCAACAGCAGGGATCGTCAGCGTAGCCTGATTCCCTTCGGGCGTGGCATCGACTGGAACTTCCATCGTCAGTGTCAGGCTGTATTCGCCGGGCTTTGGCATCGCGAAGATGTAGTTGCCATCGCCGCTGGCGTAGAGGAAGGCATCTTTATTATCAGAGGTCCATTCGCCAAGCGCAGCAGTGCCGAGCGAAATCGTCGCCAGACTCCACTTTTCTTCGAGCGCACGGATCTTGAGCGTGGATTGAATCATCACCAATTTTTCGCCGACGGTGGCAACGTGACTGGCCTGCTGCACAACTGAAGGAACCGGCGGTTTGACCAGGGCCTTTTGCTTCTGAGCCAGGAACTCGACAAATTCCTCATACGAGATCAGCCCCGCACCGGGCAGCGTGGTCAATGCCGATCCCAGATCCTGCACCGGGATGAGCAATCGCTCGAACCCGATCTTCGGCTTTTTGTCCTTATTAGACTCTTCAGTCGTGGCGATTGGCGTCGTCTCCTCCTGGAGCCACGCCGAGGCCTGCAGATTTCCAATTGATGCGCCGAACGCTATGATCAGAAAGAAGATCAGGCTGACGAACCTGGCGGAGAAAGCGCACTGCAGGGGTAACATAAAAGTCTCTCGAACAGCTTGGAAAGGTGTGTCAAACAAAACCGGCACATCACTTAAAATGACAGAACGGAAAAATGGCGACCTCGGGTAGCCTGCCGATCCTGTGGAAAACAACAAAAATGGTGGCTTTGGGCATCTTAAAGTGATTTTGCAGTCATTTGAAGCTCAGAATTTCAGTTCAAAGCCATGTCATGACCTTAGATGCGCCTTTCGTAACGACATTCCCATAAATCCTCTTTAACTTGACATTTTCTCTAAAGTCTCAAGGTGTCGGCATGAAATTCACCAAGATGCACGGTCTGGGCAACGACTATGTTTACGTCAACGCCTTCGAAGAAAAACTGACCGGCGACCTCCCCAAGCTCGCGATCGCAGTCAGTAACCGTCACAAAGGCATCGGCTCGGATGGACTGATCCTGATCGAACCTTCCGAAGTCGCGGACGCCCGCATGCGGATGTTTAATGCCGATGGATCCGAATCAGAAATGTGCGGAAACGGCATTCGCTGTGTGGCGAAATACGTCTACGATCACGGAATCGCCCAGAAAGACCGTCTGAAAATCGAAACCGGGGCAGGCATTCTGACCCTTGATCTGACCATCAAAAACGGTCTGGTCGAACTCGTCCGCGTCGATATGGGACGCCCAATTCTGGCATCCAAAGACATTCCCACGACCCTGCCGGGCGATCCGCCGGTCAATGTGGGCCTCAATGTCGACGGCCAGTCGATTCGCGTCACCTGCGTCTCGATGGGCAATCCCCACTGCATCACTTATGTCGATGAATTGACCGATGAGTGGGTCTTAGGAATTGGCCCGAAAGTCGAGCGACACGCTGCCTTCCCGCGACGCGTCAACGCAGAATTCATCCAGGTCCTGACTCGCAAAGAAGTGAACATGCGTGTCTGGGAACGCGGCAGCGGCGAAACACAAGCCTGCGGAACCGGAGCCTGCGCGGTCTGCGTCGCGGGAGTTTTGACCGGCAAGACCGCCCACAATCTGCTGATCCACCTGCCGGGCGGCGACCTGGAACTCGAATGGGACATCTCCACCGACCACGTCTTCATGACTGGCCCTGCAACGGAAGTTTACACGGGCATCTGGCCGGATTGATCGAGCCTGCATTCAGTGACGTCAGAAAATAGAAACGGCCCGCGAAAGTGAACTTCCGCGGACCGTTTTGCTTGGATACAGATCAGCAGTCAGTTTTAGAATTCACTGACCGTTTCTGAACCGGAGCGAGTGCCGAGCGCCCCGTAAACGCCGTACGGTGACTTGCCACCCATGACAGGAGTCAACGTCAGGTCGCCAGTGTTGATGTTTTCCGAGACGAATCGGACAGCTCCATCAGCCATTGTGAATTGAGCTCCACCTTTGTGACGGCTGGCCGCTGCGAAAGTTCCATCGCCGCTGTCGTTGTTTTGACGCATACATGATGGGCCGTTGATAGGAATATTGGTCGTAAAGTAAGCAAAAATTGAACCTCCGTCCGCCCAACGATAACCCCGTTTCTGATCGCCTCCCATCAGTCCCCCAGCGTTAGGCCAGGTTGTTGTGTAGGCTTGTGTGCTCTTGTCGTACAGAGCCAGACAGAGTGACGGATTATTCATACCCGCATCCCAGTCAGACCCCGGTTTGTAACCATCTCCGAGGACTCCTGCCCCTTCAGGACGATGCATTTCGCCAACCAAAAAGGTATTACTTGTCCCGTCGAGAACATCGCGGATACCAAATTTGCTTTGGTTACAGAACAAGCCGCGGGCATCCCTGTCATCCAGACGGTGTGGGTTATCGCCGGCATTGTAGCAATAGTTAGAGCCTGCCTGACCACCAAGGTTTGACTTGGTGTAAGGATCCGACGGACACATAAACGCGGGAATATCGGCAGCAGTTGGGACAATACCGCCGATTGACCACTCATTCCAAGGGCTCAGATCGCTGGTCATCAAAGCAGCTTGAGACATGAACTGATCGTAAAGAGCAGGTTGTTCGATGTAAGGAAGAATGTGAACATTCACGCTCCATCGACTGCCGTTCTGGTGTCCTGGCCCGAGACGACCGGATGGAAATGTGTTGTAAGTGTCATGGTAATTGTGAAGCGCAATCCCGAGTTGCTTCAGGTTGTTCTTGCAGCTGCTACGTCGAGCAGCTTCGCGTGCCTGTTGAACAGCAGGCAGCAGGATGGCGACCAGCGTGGCGATGATTGCGATCACGACCAACAGCTCAATAAGCGTAAAACCGCGTGGACTGGCAAGTTTCATACACATTCTCCGTATAGTAAGAGCTCAAAAGAAAGGAAATATGCAGATGTGCACAATCAAACATATCATAATGCCCTCATATTTCAAGATGTATCTGATATATTACGCCGAGGTCAAATTGTCTATTTTGCCTTCAAATTGAGATATATTTCTTCCTGGGAGCATTCAGGCTATTGGGGGAAAAACTTTTCGCACTGGCTGAGTCAGTGAATTTTCTCTCTTTAAATACGCTCGCATATAAAAGTTCGCGTCGATTGCACCCTGCCCAAGGATAATATTCTCGCTGGCGGAGAAATGGGTGCTCTGTGTTCTGATGACGACAGATCTCGGCTAAGATCGACTCTAGGCGTGTTGTCAGCGTGTTTCACGACGAAGGAATCTGAAACGTGGAGTCGAAGAAATTTTCCAATCAGGGGCCGTCAACAGCGATGCGAATCTTTTTTGGGCTGGCCGTGCTGACGGTTGGCATGACAGCTGTCCGGTATTGGGTGCTCACCAAAGCCGTACCGACTCCCGATGTGCCAGAGACCCAATCTCGCATGTTCTTCGCCAACGGCCTCGCGATGGGTTCTACCTACGATGTGAAAGCCGTCGTTCCTGATCACCTCTATCCGATCGAAAACCTCGACTCCGACATCCTCAAGTTCCTGCGTGACTTCAATACAAAGTTCTCAACCTACGACCCGAATTCCGAAGTCAGCCAGTTCAACAAGTCGACGTCGACCGAATGGTTCTCCGTGACCAAGGAGGTCGCCGAGTTGACGCAGATGTCGCAGGAACTGTCTGAGAAGTGCGACGGGGCGTTTGATATCACCGTCGGCCCGCTGGTCGATCTCTGGAGCTTCGGACCTGACAAGCGTCCTCGGAAAGTCCCCAGCGATGAGGAGATCGCGCAAGCTCGCGCACTGGTGGGATACAAACGCCTGGAGGTTCGTCTTGATCCCCCTGCGATTCGCAAGACGATTCCTGGCCTGCGCATTGACTATAACTCGATCGCCGCAGGATACGCAGGCGACCTGATTGGCAAGATGCTGGAAGCACGCGGGCTCACCAACTATCTGGTCGACATCGGCGGCGAGATCAAGGTCTCGGGCGAGAAGGCACCGGGAAAAGCGTGGACGATCGCGATCGAAAAACCGAGCGCCGATGATGAGTCCGAGGCGTCACGGACGATTCGGTTGAAAGACATTTCGATTTCCACAGCTGGCGATTATCGCAATTACTTTGAAGAGAATGGCATTCGTTACTCACACACCATTGACCTGTCGACAGGCAAGCCAATCGCCCATCGGCTTTCCTCGGTGACAGTGCTGGAGACTTCCTGCGCGATGGCTGACGGGCTCGATACGGTCCTGATGGCGATGGGACCCGATGCAGGATACGACTGGGCGATCAAGAATAACGTCCCGGTCTATATGGTCGTCAAAGGAGACGACGGGTTTTACGAAAAGATCACGCCGTCGTTTCAGGAAGTCCTCGCGAAGTCACCTTAAAGATACGCTGGATCAATACAACTGCACGGCGATCCATTTGCCATCGGGGGAGTAGGAAGCACTGCCGTAGCCGAAGTCGGTGAACTGCTTGGGAAGAGGCTGGGGTTCTGCGTCTGGATGCTCGACATCGACGACCAACAGGCAGCCGTCCTGCGGGTAAAGGAGTTGCTTACCATCGCGTGAAAAGTCGATGTGTGGATGAACCAATTGTGTTTGGGAAAACTGGTCGACCTGAAAAGCATCGGCATCAATGCTGACGACGCCGACTTTGCAATCGTAATTTTCGGTCGAGTAGTCATTGGTGCTATTGGCGAGGAAGGCAATCTTCCTGGAGTCGGGCGACCAAGCCATATTCCAGAAAATGTGCAGGTAAGGGTTCTTCGCGTTGGGAATGAGATCACGGGACTGGCCAGTCGCGACTTCGTACAGAGTAATCTGGGGGGGCGAGGTGTAGCGATGAAAAGCGATCCAGCGTCCGTCGGGCGACCACTGCGAACCCCAGCCATCATCTGCATTGGGAATCCCTTGGCGCTGACTCCCATCGGCCTGCCTGATACCAACTCGTCCGACCGCCTCGTAGCCGCAAAACGTGATCTGCTTGCCATCGGCCGAGTAATTGGGCATCAAGCCCAGCCCCAGGTCCTTCACATCACTGCCATCGAAATTGACAGTGATCATTCTTGCGTCCGTCAGCTGCTCCGAAGAGCGTTGCACATTGAAGGCAATGCGTCTGCCATCGGGCGACCAGCTGGGCGAGCCGTGAACGCAAAGATCGTTGATATATTTCGGATCGGTGAGCAGAAGACGAGGCGGCGCGGAGAAGTCGGAGGGGACGATGCAGACGATTTTGGTTTGTTGAGGGCGAGAATAAAGCCAGTCCGCAGTGACAATGTTGTCCACCGGCGCGGAGATCTGCGGGATGGCAGCTTTATCCGGCGCGGCTGCTTCTCCTCCAAGAATGAAGACGCCGACATTCTCTTGAATCTCTATCATGACCTGTGCAGATGCAGACACCGCTGTCATGAAGAATGCCAGAGTTGCGAGAATGAAGCTACGAGACATGATCGACTCCGTTAATTGATTGCAACGGCTAGCCATTTGCCATCGTGTGAATAAGCAGCGTTTCCGTAGGAGAAGTCAGTGTACTGACCTTTGACCGGACGGGGAGTTGAGTTCGGTTTCGAAATCTCTACTTCCATCAATACACCATCCTGAGCATACACGATTCTCTTTCCATCAGGGGGAACTGTCATAAACGGTTCGGACAGATAAGTTTCCGGGAAATCGATCGTCCTGTGCGGACTTGTCGATAAGTCGACTATACTCAGCGTCAGATCGAACTCGCCAACGACCGTGGGAACCGAGCGATTCTGCAGGAAAACAAGTTTCGTTCCATCGGGAGTCCAGGCAAATTCCCAAAGGTGCCCAAATCTACCTTCAGGTACGAGCATTGAAGAGGCCTGATTGCCAATGTCGTATCGCCGCAGCGAACCAAACTCTCCCAACGCGACAATTGATTTTCCATCCGGCGACCACTGACAGCCTTGAGTATGCGCTTCGTGTGGAAGTGGTCTGCGATCTTGCCCTTCAGTCGTCATTAATTGAACGGTTCGAGGCGGTGCGTCCATTTTCATGTAGGCAATCTGATCGCCATCAGGAGAAACGTCGGGAACAACACCTCTCCCAAGATCTTTCGCGTGACTTCCGTCAGGTCTCACGATCACGACATTGGCAGTCTGCATTTTCTCACGAAACGGGAGGTCCTTCGCTACTTCTAGAACGATGACCGAACCATCTCGCGACCAGCTCGGTGATCCATGCTGGCAATACTCGTTGAGATAAACGGAATCTGTGAGCAGCAGTCTTGGAGGAGAGCTGAAATCAGCAGGAACAATCGCCATCACTTTTGAGTTGTGTGGCCGGGATTTTAGCCAGTCAGCGGTAATGATGTTGTCAGGCGGCGCAACGACTTTCTGCGAAAGATTGACCGACTGAGCATGCAAATCACGGCAGCAAGTCAGCACAACGATCAGAAAAAGTGTTCGTTGAAGCATAATAAACCCGTATCAGCGAGAATTAGCGCAGCCCCACCGCGATCCACTTTCCGTTCGGGGAAACCGCCGGGTTGCTGTAGCCGAAGTCTGGTGACTGGCCTTGCAGCAGTTGTGGTGTGGCGTCCTGCTTGGTGAGGTCAAACGACATGATGCAGCCTGCTTCACCATACACAAGCTGATTGCCATCCGGGTGATAATCGAGGTAATAAGAATCGCGATAAAACGACGTGAGAACCTGCCGCTCGTAATTTCCCGGCGTGACATTCACGAGAGCAGTTTCTTTGAGCCCGTCACTTTTGCGGACACCGCAGATCGCGATCTTCTGGCTGTCAGGAGACCAGGCAAAATTCCAGTAGATCTGGCGATAAGGATTGTCCTCAGCGGGAATAATGCTGCGAGTCTCTTTCTTGACGAGGTCATAGACCATCAGCTGACATCCGTCCTGCCACAAATAGTAAGCGATCGAAAGTCCATCAGGAGACCACTGCGTCCCCCAGCCATTTTCAGCCCCGGGACTCACCTGACGGTCAGTACCATCAGCATTGATCGTGCAGACATATCCCGGGGCTTCATAGGTCGAAAATGCCAGACGCGTTCCCGCCGGCGACCAGTTGGGCATGAGGCCAAGCCCAACATCCCTGACGTCCGTCCCGTCCACATTGCAGGTGATGATGCGACCTTTATTGAGGTCCCCATCGGCAGGCTGACAGTCAAACGCGATTTTGCTTCCATCCTTCGACCATGCCGGCGAGCCGTGACGGCTCTTCGTCGTCACATACTCCAGATCCTGAATCAGTAGTCGAGGCGGCTTCGAAAAATCTGTCGGCACAACACAAATCGGAAACGCACCTTCAGGCAGCGTTTCCGTCCATTCCGCCGTCACATACCCATCCTTGGGCAGTTCGACATTCTGCGCGATGCCAGCCCGTGAACCTATCACCGCAATTCCCAGAACCACGCAGGCATTCCAGAACACATTCATTCGAATTCCTTCAAGAAGCAACTGACTTGCAACTGTATGTCCACTGACAGTCTGGCAGATTGACGTTGACGTTTCCACACTTTCTGAGCGAACATCCGACCGCTGGTCATAAATTCCTGGATAAAGCATTCGGCGTAAAAGTGGTATGACGATGAAATGCTTCTGGATCGTACTCTTAGTAGCACACCTCATGTCAGTAGCAACTGCCAGTGCCGAAGAAATTCTGGTAAAGCTACAGACGGTTGTTGAAGGCCAGACTCTCAACAGCAAGCCGATCGAACTGGAGTGCTCCGAAATCCTCGCAAGCACTGACGAACCATTTCGCGTGAAGCTCATAAATGGTGATATGACCCTGACGCTCAAAGGGCAGTTGAAGTCGCTTGCTGCTGCCGAGTATTCCTTGAACTGTGAGGAAGTCCGCGTGGTAGAAAGAGAAGGTGAGCAGCAAATGCGCGAGACGACAACGGTTGACTCTCGATTGAAACTCGACTCGCCAGTTTTGCTGGGATATACGCGAGGTCCTTCACGTTGGCTCGGTAAGCGTGGTCGCGTTCACAACAGTTCGATGTTTATCGCAAGAGCACGCGTTGAAGTTGTGATCAAAACACCCGACGCCATTCAGGAATGATGGTCTGGATTTCGTTCGATGACTGCGAGAAGAACCGATGAAACAACTGATTATTTTTCTGATGACTCTGGTATTAATTCCTTCTGGTCCCCTTTTGGCTGAGGAATTTCTCGTGGTGATGGAAATCCACATGAAGGAAGTCTTTGGTGAACGGAGTCTGGATGATGTCGAGAGCAAGAATCGTCAGCATGGAGACAAACGCGCAGTTGAATCAGCCATTTCACGTGAAGATTCGCAATGGCTTTTACATCCATACAATGAAAGGAAAATTGACTCAGAAAGAAGATAGTAAATACATGCTCGATATCGGATTACGAGCCGAGAAGGAATCCCAAGTCCTTCTCCATACATCGAAAGGTTTGGAACCTGTCATCGAACTCACGTCCTTAAACTCGACCATCGGTGTCCAAATCGCAAAGCCGGTCGACATTGGAGGAATGCGCACAACAAATTCAGATTTTAATAAACCGCTCCACAAAGTCTCCCAAAACATTACCGTCAACGTTGTTCGAGTGAGTGACGTGAATATTGCGGACAGATCAGAAACTGAAATGAAAAAATGAGACTCTGCCGGCTGCTATTCCTGATGCTCTTCCCGTTAGCGATCTCGACAGCGCGGGCGGAAGAATATGTGTTGATTCTGGAGCGTTTGCAGAAATCTGCCTATGGCGATGAGGAAATCGAATGGGTTAAAGCCAAGACGGTCGCGAGACTGGAAACGGTCATCAAACTCGATCGAAAGTTTCATGTGAGAATCCGAGACGGGTTTAAAATTCTCACACTAAAGGGCAGGATTTCTCGCGGAGAAAAAGAGACTTTCACGACGAGGATCACTGCGAGAGCGGAAGAAGAGATGGTTGACCTCACGTTTGTCGCAGGTGGTAAAGAGCCTATCGTCGAAATGAACTCGGTATCGTCGACAGCTACTTTGAGATTGGGCATTCCGCAGATGCTTGGCATGTCGTGGAGCGGCGGCATGACAAAAGAAAACCAACGTTATGCGAGCCAAGACGAATTTGTTATTACAATCAGTCGTAGTGAAGTCGAGAAAAAATAAGGCGTAACAGCTTTCGCGATGGATTTAGCAATTCACTTTCGGGCAACCCTAGATGCAGTGAATGCGAGTTAAGGCAACCTTCGTCTCGGCTTCACTAACATCACTTCTGTCAGACACAATTGCTCCCAATCCACCTCCCAGTATCGGCGAAAAATCAACTCGAGGATACACCCTCAACAGCTGATCAATCGCGTCACGTGCACCGGCATCCTTCTCAAAGGCGATTTGACCACGGCCACAGACTCCCTGGTTGAATCGCGTCT